>Ga0315543_1000650_pt1 | contig 41354 bp, 44 predicted proteins | sample SalMarSW160210MG_2_FD_203098 | JGI IMG/M metagenome (GOLD analysis project Ga0315543, IMG submission 203098) | Salt marsh sediment microbial communities from the Plum Island Ecosystem LTER, Massachusetts, United States - Salt Marsh Sediment SW1601-210 ...
CCACAGCAGCTAAACTGCGCGACACTTCATAGGTAAAATCAACGTGTCCCGGTGTATCAATCAGATTTAGTTGGTATTCTTGACCATTCGGCGCCTTATAGTTCATACGCACCGCCTTGGCTTTGATAGTGATTCTCCTTTCCCTCTCTAGTTCCATTTGGTCTAAGAATTGTTCCTGCATTTGCCGTTCAGGTATAGTTTTGGTTACTTCCAGGAGGCGGTCGACCAAGGTCGACTTGCCGTGGTCAATATGAGCGATGATGCAGAAGTTCCTGATCTGTTTTTGTTCCATATAAATGTTTATGCTAACATACCTAGTGGCTAGCCTCAATTTGTGGAATTGAAGGCAATGGAAAAGTGACTAGCGACGATGTCAGGGAAGTCTTTTTAAGCTTTTTTGAACAAAAGGCACACAGGGTTATTCCCAGCTCATCTTTAATTCCCCACAAGGACACCACCTTGCTATTGACCACCGCGGGTATGGTACAGATTAAGCCATATTTCTTAGGATTACAAAAGCCACCAGGGCCGCGGCTAGCTTCTTGCCAGAAGTGTTTTCGCACCACCGATATAGATTCCGTTGGCGATAGCAGGCATCTTACCCTTTTTGAGATGCTGGGGAATTTCAGTGTAGGAGATTATTTCAAGGAAGAGGCTATCTCCTGGGCATGGGAATTTGTCATTGAGCATCTAAAACTCCCCAGGGAGCGATTGTGGATAAGTGTTTACCTTGATGATGATGATGCTTTTGCCTGCTGGCGGCAAGTTGGTGTTCCTGCTGAGAGGATATTGCGATTTGGCGAGGAAGATAATTTCTGGGGACCAACCGGCGACTCAGGACCTTGTGGACCGTGTAGTGAAATTCATTATGACCATGGCGAGGAATTCGGCTGTGGCAGACCTGAATGTAAGCCTAATTGTGAATGTGGACGCTTTTCGGAAATATGGAATCTGGTGTTTACTCAATATAATCAGACCAGCGATGGTAAGCGTATCCCTTTGCCTAAGCCGAACATCGATACTGGCATGGGATTGGAACGGACTGTAGCCGCTGTCCAGGGCAAGCCTTCGCCTTACGAAACAGACATTTTCCTCCCCTTAATAGAACAAATTACTCAGCTAGTGGGGAAAAGCTATGGTGAGGAGAAAGATATTGACCGCGCTATAAGGATTGTTGTTGAGCATAGTCGTGGTATTGCTTTTCTCATCGCTGATGGTGTTCTGCCTTCTAACGAGGGTAGAGGATATGTGCTGCGGCGGATATTGCGTCGTGCCTCTCTGTTCGGAAGAAGGCTTGGCCTGCGTAGGCCTTTCCTCTCTGAAATCACCACCGCTGCTGTTAGCAAGATGAAGCATGTATACCCCGAACTAATTGTCAATCAAGCTATCATTGAGCAAATTACCCGGGCGGAGGAGGAAAAATTCATTGGCACTTTAGAAACCGGACTTACTCTGGTGGAAGAGCTGATTGAGGAAACTGTAAAGCAAGGGGAAAACTTCTTGCCAAGCGAGCAAGTATTCAGGCTTTATGATACCTACGGGTTTCCTGCGGAACTAACTGCTGAGATTGCCCGGGAAAGGGGATTATCCGTTGATTTTGGTGGTTTTAAGGCTGAGATGGAAAAGCAGCGAGAGAGGGCGAGGGCAGGGCAGAAATTTACCGTTCCTGTTGGAGGCACGATAACAGCAGGTGGCTCAGTATCACGGGAAGGGAAAGCAGAAGAAGGTGACATTGGACCAGCTGAGTTTGTTGGTTATGAGGCAACTGCTTGCCGGGGAGAAATCGTTAAGATAATGGTGGAAGAAAGGGATGTCGACAGCGTCTCTAAAGGTTCACAAGTTGACATAATTATTGATAAGACTCCCTTCTACGGTGAGATGGGTGGACAGGTTGGCGATACCGGTAAAATCAGCAGCCAGAGGGGAGAGGTGGCTATTACAGGTACTGCTAGAAGCCCCTCAGATGTGATAATTCATCATGGCAAGGTCGTTAAAGGAAGCATATCTACGGGTGATGAAGTAGAGGCGAAAATTGACATAGACCATCGTCTTGATATTGCCCGTAATCATACCGCCACGCATCTGCTCCAACATGCCTTAAGGGAAATATTAGGTGTTCATGTTTATCAGAGAGGCTCTTCAGTCGAGCCGGCAGGGTTCCGGTTCGATTTTTCGCACCTGGCAGTGGTGTCCGAGTCGCAGCTCACTGAAATTCAAGGTTTGGTTAACGAGAGAATACGGCAGAATTTACCGGTGAAATCCAGGCTCATTCCTTATGACGAGGCTATTGCTGAGGGCGCTATTGCTTTGTTTGAGGAGAAGTATGGTGAAACCGTTCGAGTGGTGGAAATTGGTGAGCCGCCACTAAGTAGGGAACTTTGCGGTGGCACGCATGTGAAATCAACCGGCGAAATTGGTTTTTTTATCGTAATCAACGAAGCTAGCATTGGCACCGGTTTACATCGAATTGAAGCGGTGACCGGCAGGACAGCAGAAGCGGTAGTCGAGAGGAATTCTGCTACCCTCAAAAGTATAGCCAGGGAATTAAAAACCGTGCCTGATGTAGTTTATGTTTATGGCAAGGTTGGAGTTCTCGTTAACGAGCTGGAGGAAGAGCATAAGCATTCACTTTGGTTGGAGAGGGAGTTATCTCGAAAGATAACCGAATCATTGACTGAGCAAGTCAAACAGGTAGCTGGGGTCACATTTTTGTCAGCCAGAGTACCACCGTTAACCAAATCTGTCCTTCGAGAGATGGGTGACATATTACGCAGCAAATTAAAGAGCGCAGTGATAGTTCTGGCTACAGTTTACAACAATAACCCCAGCTTTCTAGCGATGGTTACCCCTGATCTGGTAGCCAGAGGTTTCTATGCCAATGACATTATCAAAAAGGTAGCTAAAGTTGTCGGTGGCAGTGGCGGAGGCAAAGCCGAGATGGCTCAAGCGGGGGGGAAAGATGCAACCAGGCTGGATGAAGCGCTAGACTCAGTTGAAAGTATCATCGCAGAGAAAACCTCCTGAGGTTGTTTATTTGTCATTGCGAGGAACACCCTTTTCTGTCATTGCGAGGAGTGTTAACGACGAAGCAATCTCAGAGGTGGGCATGAGATTGCCACGCTTCGCTCGCAATGACAGAGGGGAGTTGCTAAACAATCTCAATCTCCTCTCCCTCGATGCTCTGCATTGCCTATATCTTCCCCCTTTTTAAAGGGGGAAAGAGGGGGATTATAATCTCCTTGTGGAGGTGAATATGCGCAGTCTTGGATTGGATATTGGAGATAAGAAAACCGGTGTGGCAATAAGTGACCCTGAAGGAATATTAGCAATTCCTCTCACTGTGATTGAGCGTAGAAACCAGGAGGATGTTATAACTGAGATTATTAAACTTGTTGAGCGATATCAGGTGGAATGTGTTGTGGTTGGTTTACCTTATTCCTTAGACGGGCATTTGACTCAGCAAAGTAGAAAGGTGGAGGTTTTTATTGAAAAGCTCCAAGGTATCATTGCGATGAGCCGAAGCCCTGAGCCTGGCGAAGGGGAAGCGAAGCAATCTCGTCTTAGCGAAGTCAACATAGAAATTTGGGATGAGCGGCTATCGACTGTGGTTGCCGAAAAGCTTATGGCTGAGGCAGGAACTAAGAAGGATAAACGAAAACAGCACCAGGATGCTTTAGCTGCGGCTATTATCCTTCAGGGATTCCTGGATAGGGAGACTGTTTAAAAATGTAGTTGCCCAATTTATTGGGCAAATGCGCCTGATGAATCAGGCAACTACAGAAATATGAAAGCGAAAATCCTAAGCACCAAATACGAAATGCTAAACAATACCGAAGCACAAATGACAAAAATCCAAAGCAAAACGAGTTTTGGTATTTGAATTTGGAATTTAGAATTTGTTTAGAGTTTAGAAATTAGGATTTAGAATTTAAGGTTGTTGAAATGCTTAAAAAAGAACGCAAAATCAAAATTAAACACCCTCATAGCTTGAACAAAGATTGTTAGTCTTTTGTGTGTGAAGGAGCTACCGTGTGAAAAGCTTATCCACTGTTATAAAGAGGTCTATGTCTTTCCGTTTGAACCTGCGGTCACCTCTTGTCCCGAGGCGATAGGCAGGAAGCAGCCCTTTATTTGACCACTGCCTTATTGTGTTGGGATGAACGTGCAATAGCCTGGCTGCCTCTGCAGTGGTCAGCATCTCCGAATCCGTTGACTCCACTTTCATCTTATCTCTACCTTATTTATCCTCATATATCTTGATTTATGTTACTTGAATTTATGTTAACTTAAACTCTCTTGCCTGTAAATCACCCAAAAGTCCTATGGCTGAGCCCTGAAGTCTTTACCTTTGTCCAAGAGTCCCGCGAGACAGGAGATTTCCCCTGCAGTTTGGAGGTAAAGTGAGGTAAAGTAAAGATAATGCTATTGACTTGAACCCGCACGTATGGGAAAATCGTACTAGTACTAAAATCTAAAAGGGGCAACAAAAGATGAAAGTCCTGCTTTTTGCTGACTCCAGACACCTGGCGGAGACCATCTCTGTCATTTTAAGGGTGAGATGGCCGGATTTAACCATGCTTCAGACCACTGAAGCCAGGGAGGGTATGGAGCTAATCCATAGAGAACAGTTGGACATCGTTATGCTTCATTTCGATTCAGCAGCTAGTGTCGACTGCTTTGACTTTATAGGCCAGATTCGCAGCTTTTCTGATGTGCCTATCGTTATTGTTAGCCAACAAGACGATGTTACCAATGAAGTAAGGGCTCTGGAAATGGGTGTCGATGACTGGATTGTCCTGGCTTCACCCGTGGTATTTATCGCCAGGATGAATGCTATCCTCCGCCGCTGTTCTGTTCAAAGCACTGAGTCTACATCATCTTTCCTCAATGGCAAGCTGATGATAAATTGTACCACCCATGAGGTATTAGTTGATGGAAAGGTGGTGAAGCTAACTCCTATTGAGTCCAAGATTGTTTGCCAATTGGTGACACATGCGGGAACTATAGTCAGCAGTGCAAGTTTACTCCACAGCGCCTGGGGGCCGGATTATCGAGCTGACCCCGATTTTCTTAAGAAGTACATCTATCGCCTGAGAGCTAAAATCGAACAAGACCCTGCTCATCCAGAGCTCATCCTCACTGAAAGGGGTGTGGGCTACAAGTTATCGGAGTCCAGCAGTTCCGCAGGATAAATTTCCTTTTCCACCGAATAGAGACCTTTTTCCACCGAATAAAGACCTTTTTCCACCAAGAAGTCACTGAGTTTTCTGTCCTTAGCAATTAGACTATGTTTGAGTTTTTAGTCTAAGGATGGAGGCAATTTTATTAATTCATCCCGACCCGGTGCTGAGAGGCGAGTTGACTATGATATTACGGGACTCAGGTTTTCATGTGGTAAGCGTTTCGGGAGGACAGGAAGCTCTGGCTGGTATATCCAATGTTCGTCCCGACCTTATACTCCTGGCTGAAGGCAGCCACAGGTTGAATGGCGATGACCTTTGTGGTCGCATCCGAGAAATATGCCAGACTCCTATCATCATCATGGGGCGGGAGCGGGAGGAAGCGGCTGGAATTGACCTGCTCGAAATGGGTGCTGATGCCTATTTAACCTCTCCCCTGAACTCGAGGAAATTGCTTGCCAGGGTTCGTTCATTACTGCGGCGTTATAAAGGGAGGAACATAATTGATAGGCCGGGATCTCGAATATGACTATTATCCAAGCCGATGCCCTCGGGCTTTATGCTGGTCGGTCCTGGGCAACCGGGCTTCCCGAGACGTGTCATTGCGAGGCACGAAGTGCCGAAGCAATCTCTCTTTCGAATTTTCCTCTCCCTTGACGGGAGAGGATTGAGGTGAGGGTGAACCCTGTGAGGCACACCTTAAATTAAAGATGAGGTGAAGTTTAGATATGCCCGATGAGATAAAGGATAATGCCAGGTTCCAGACCCTAAGGGTCAAACTCGAAATTCTAAACACTAAATCCTAAATTCAGGATTTAGAGCTTCGGATTTAGGATTTCCCCAAAGGGGCATGGGGTGGTCGGTCTGGGCTGCAATCTCACATCGGGCAAAAAACTGTAAAAAAGGAGGAAAAATGAAAAAATTAGTTAGCGTTTTACTAACACTGGCAGTGGTGCTGGGCTTGAGTCTGACGATGGCTGCTCCAGTAGCGGCACAAGATGACCCGACTCTGATGCTGGAGAATAAGGACAGTTCTAACTGGACTGTAATTGAAGATGGTATACAAGGAACCTTAGTATACTACTCAAGTGGCCCAGAGTTCAAGTTCAAATTTAATGCCACTGGATTAGACAACAACACTGGATACAGCCTGATCTACTATGCCGACTTTGATACTGGAGCAGACAGGTTCGCGGTTTGGGGTGGCAACAATCCTGGTGCCTTGATTGCCAACTTCACAACTGATGGGAGTGGTGATATTCCAGCTACTTGGCAGTCGGTAGAGCTGAATATGAACCTACCTTGTCATCCTGATGCCAACATCGATGTCTATGACTACTCGGGGCCTCCAGATAACTATACTCATGCTCACGGGGCAAAGATTTGGCTCGTTCCCTCTACTGACTACAGTGCCAGTGCCTGCAAGGTAACTACTTGGGCACCTGATGAGTTCCTGTTTGAGACAGACCTGATTTGGTACACTGACACCGGCAGTTCGGTAAGCTTGACCGCTGATGTTCCTGACATTGTAGCCATCTCAGTGAACCCAACCAGTATTGACTTTGGTACTTTGCTGCCGGGCAGCACTTCTGATGTGTTCAACATCAATGTGACAAACATTGGTACACACACAGTCAATGTTAGTGCGTCACTGGATGCCTCATCAGATGCTTTATTCGGTAACCTAGGGATGAGGTTTGATTCGAGTGGGAGTTTCGGTACAGAACCTTGGGATAACATAATAACCGATTTAGCCATGGATGGCTCCAAGTATGTCCAAACTCGGCTACCAGTACCATCAGACTACACTCCTTCAGGCACCGAGACAGGCTTGCTAATCTTCGAAGCCACAGCAGCGTGACCAGTGAAATGAGGGGGGGGGTGAGAAATCATCCCCCTCCCCACTAGAAAAGGGGTGAAGAATTGAGAAAGCTGATTAGCCTGTTAGTGCTAATACCATTGCTGTTGGCTGCCCCTGTATTGGCTGCCAGCCTGGGAATAAGTCCCAGCGAAACAGAGCTTGAAGTTCCAGCAAACGGCTCTGCAACGGCTGATTTCCAGGTCTATTACTTCAGCGGTGATCTGCAAGTGAGCCTGGTGGATATACCATTGAGGGTAGAGCCGGAAACAATACATGTTGAGTCATCGGATGAGCCTGCAGATATACAATTAACAATCTATGGGAATGAGACACTTGGCTCACAAGTCTATGACGGCTATGTGAGGTTCCTTGGAATGACTGGCGGAACAGTAGCCGTGGCAGTAAAAGTGAAAGCCACCGTAAATCACATAGTCGCCGGTCAGCCACTGCCGCCGCAGACCAGAGGTGGTGAAAGCTTCACCATGCCTCTATGGGGTTGGATAGTCATCGGCATTGTGGTGCTCGCAGTGGTGGTCTTTGCTGTAAGCAGGCGGCTCCATATTGAGGTCCGCAGGAGGTAGCTTTCTCCGGATGATGACTCGGCTGAGGTTGAGGAAGATAAGAGTGCCGCTGGCGCGGCAATAATAATAGCTGCTATAGTTGTGTTAGGTGGAAGGAAGAAAGATTGAAATTCATCGCGATAGTTCTTGCCCTGATAATATCCCTGGCTGCCATTGAATTACCTTGTCCATCAGCTCAAGCTGCTAATAATACCGCTGAGGTTAACCTTACCGCTAATGTAGTCTCCCCGCTTTCAGTAACCACTAATAATGCTAGATGGATAACTGTTAAGGGGGCTACCTTGAATGGACGGCTGGATGACCTGGGCAGCTTTGATTCTGTAGATGTCTCCTTTGAATGGGGGACTACCTCTGGTTCTCTGGATAAAGAAACTCGCCCAAAACCGAAGAGAAGGACTGGAGCTTTCAGAGCCAGGTTGCAGCGCTTATCACCAAATACTACCTATTACTTCAGAGCTAAGGCGGAGGGTGATGGGACGATAGCCTACGGCGATGAGCTTAGCTTTACTACTAAAAAGCCTAAAAAGCCCTTCTGGTGGTTCTGGTGGTGGCGGTAAACAGATTCTTGAGGCTCTAAACCCGAGCTAGCAGAGTGCAAAGGACTATGCTATCCTTATCGTCGCTAAGCTGAGCAGCAATTAGCTCGCTGAGATGAACTAAATGCCCGATTTCATCGGTCTTATTGGTTATCCTGTTAAGCACTCCATCTCACCCTATTTTCAGCAGGCGGCTCTGGATTACTATCATCTGGATATTCGATACCAGCTCTGGGAAACAACGCCGGAGAAACTTAGCTCCAGGGTAGCCGGGTTGAGGGAACATGAAAATTTAGGAGCCAACGTAACCACGCCTTATAAGGAAAAAGTTCTGCCTCTGCTGGACCAAATTGATGAATGGGCGGCTTTGATTGGTGCTGTCAACACGATAGCCAAAAAAGGTGATAGACTGTTGGGCTTCAACACGGATGCTCATGGATTTATCAACGCATTGCGCAGCGAAGGTGAATTTGAACCTGAAGGCAAGGATGCGACAATTTTAGGTGCTGGTGGGGCTGCCAGGGCGGTCTGTTTTTCCCTGGTGCAGAACAAGGTAAGTTCACTCACTATTATGGATGGGATACTGGATAAGTCCAAAGCCCTGGCTGAGCATATAAATCGCTATGTAACTCGAGCTGGCTTGAAAACCAGAATCGCTGTCTTGCCCTGGCAAAGCGTAAATTCCGCTGATACCTTTGAGCGCTGCCGGTTAATAGTCCATTGCACTACCATAGGAATGAAATATAGCCCTCAGCAAGGGCAATCGCCTCTCTCAGGCGATGTAATTCCTGAAGGTATTTTGGTCTATGACCTGGTATTCAACCCCCGGCTGACACCGTTATTACAGCTAGCCCAGCAAGCAAGAGCGAATATTCTTGGTGGGTTACCTATGCTAGTATATCAGGGAGCGGCTTCCTTTGAGCTGTGGACAGGTAAGAAGGCTCCAGTTGACATAATGTTCAACAAGGCTGAAGAAGCTCTTCGGGAAATGCCCTGAGCAGGAAGCTTACGCAGGACGGTTTATATCAAGCTAAGGAGGATATACGATGAGAATTGCTATTGTTGTACCACCGTGGTTTAAAGTCCCACCTGATGGGTATGGAGGTATTGAAGTTCTTGTTAGTCTATGGGCGGATGGACTCGTTGACAAAGGTCATGAGGTCACCCTGTTTACCGTAGCAGACTCGGTAACAAAGGCAGATAAATTTACTGTCTTTGATAAGGAGATGAAATCCTATCTGGATGATGCGCCATCGAACTTTCTGAACATAGCAGTTACGCATTCACTGGCATCGTATATTGAGATATCCCGGGGTGGATACGACATAATACACGACAATACCTGGAAGGAAGGGCTTTGCTCTACCGCATTTATGGATATCCCCGTGGTTCATACCCTGCACAGTGCGTTTGACGAAGGGAACAAGGGATTTTATAGCCTGTTTAAAAATTATCCAGGAATACATTTCGTTACCATAAGTAACTATCAGCAAACTTGCTTCCCGGACCTGAATTATAGTGCCACGGTTTACAACGGAGTAAATCTTCCCAAGTATCCCTTCTCCGAGGAAAAGGAAGACTTTTACTTCTATATCGGGAGGTTCAATGATGGAAAAGCACCTCACCTGGCATGTGAGGTAGCAGAAAGGCTCGGGGTGAAGCTTGTCCTGGCGGGCAAACTCAATGAAAAGGCTGAGCGCAGCTACTTTGCCGAGTATATAAAGCCGCATCTCAGCGATAAGATTAAATTCATCGGCGAAGTTGGACAGTGGAGTAAGGAGAAAATGGAGATGTTTTCCCGGGGGAAAGCGTATCTGTATCCCATACAGTGGGATGAGCCATTTGGAATCACCATGGCCGAGGCAATGGCATGTGGCACCCCGGTGGTGACCTTCAAAAGAGGGGCGGCGCCGGAGGTTGTTGCCCATAACGAGACCGGCTTCGTAGTGGAAACGATGGACGAATTTGTAGATGCCGTAAGGCATGTTAACGAAATTAACCCCCGAAAATGCCGTGAGAGGGTGGAAAAGATGTTCACTGCCGACGCTATGGTGGATGGCTACGAGAAGGTGTATACAGAGGTGCTGGGCGGTAAGTAAAAGCACAGGTGGTAGTCTATGTCTCCAAGACCATTAGCTGAAGATTGGGCTATATTTGAGGACGATATTAGCGGGGAAGAAATACGCTTTCGGGAGACCCTCTTCGCCCTGGGAAATGGCTACATTGGCGTGAGAGGCACTCTGGAGGAGGGTTATCGAGGAGGATATCCAGGCACTTATATCGCCGGCATATACGACCAGGGCAAAGGGAAAGCTGCGGAAATTGTTAACATCCCGAATCCTCTTTGCCTGGAGATATATGTGGATGGCAAAAAGGTGTCTATGGATAAGATGGAGGTTGTTGAGCATCGCAGAGTGCTGGATATGAAGAAAGCGACGCTTTCGAGGCACACTGTCTTTGCCCATGCTGGAAAGAGGTATGAATATGAATCCCTGCGTTTTCTCAGTCTGAGGGACATGCATCTGGGCGTGATGACATTCTGTTTCAGGGCGCTGGATGGCGATGCCGATGTAGTTATTAAACGCACCCTAGACGGGACAACGAAGAACGAAATCCAGGCTGTAGGAGAACCCATAAAGCATTATTCCGTTACGCATGCCGCAGATGCAGGAAGCGGTGCGCTATATTTAGAGGCAGGGACCGAGGATTCCGGGATATTGATTGGCATAGCCAGTGCCGGTGATATGGGGGGTGGGAAGCTCAAGTCTACAACAGGGACGAAATGCTATATCAATGGAGAATCTGTAGTAAGGGAATTCCGGTTCAACGCCCAGAAGGGAGAGAGGTATAGAGTTAACGAGTATATTTCCATATACACCTCCCGTGACCTCCAAGGCGATGTCCGGGCAGCCTGCCTTGATGGAGTGGAATCTGCCCGGGAGCACGGGTTTTCCCGCTTATTAAGGAGGCATGTAACAGCCTGGAATAGCAGGTGGCGGGATTGCGACATCAGCATAGAAGGCGACTCAGGGGCACAGAAAGCAATCAGGTTCAATATATATCACCTGCTGATAGCGGCGCCATCTGCGGATATGGATGTGAGCATTGCTGCCAAGTCGCTGTCAGGCGAATGGTATAAAGGGCATGTATTCTGGGATACTGAAATCTATATACTTCCCTTCTTCATATATACCCAGCCGAAAATAGCCCGAAGTCTGTTGTCCTATAGATACCGTCGATTGAATCAGGCAAGGACTAACGCCAGGCTTGGAGGGTATAGAGGGGCATTGTTCCCCTGGGAATCGGCGGCTAGCGGTGATGACGAAACTCCTAAGTGGTGGAGGGGGCCGGATGGAGTCCTGATTGAGGTATACACCAGGCAAATACAGCATCATATCGTAAGTGACATAGCTTATGCTGTTGCGACATATTATGGGGTAACTAAGGACGATAGATTTATGTTGGATTATGGTGCTGAACTGATATTTGAAACGGCACGATTTTGGGCAAGCCGCGTTAGCTATAATAAGAAACTTTCTCTATATGAGGTGAAAGAAGTGACCGGTCCAGATGAATATCATAAAGGTGTTGATAACAATTCTTACACTAACTACCTGGCACGATGGAATCTACTGTATGCCGCTGAGCTTCACACCAAATTTCTGGAGATGCATCCAAACCGTCTGAAAAAGTTATCTAAAAAGATGGATTTAAGCCAGAACGAGGTAGAGAAATGGAGAGACATTGGCAATAAGATTATGTTTCTAATTGGTAAAAATGGATTGATCGAGGAGTTTCAGGGTTATTTTGGGAAAAGAAACGACGTTATTGAACAATGGGATGAAAAAGGTATGCCGCTATATTCCAAAGATGAGGCAAAGCTAAAGGACACTCAATTGGTGAAACAAGCAGATGTCATGTTGCTACTGCATTTATTCCCCGATAATTTCACTGCGGATATTAAAAAGATGAATTTTGATTACTATGATGCTCGGACTACCCATCTATCGTCGCTTAGCCCCTGCATATATGCTATTCTCGCTGCTGACCTAAACGATATTAACAAGGCGTATAAATATTTCCGCTATGCCGTAAACGGTGACCTTAAAGACTATTTTGGTAATACTGAGTTGGGAATTCATGCTGCGTCCTTAGGAGGTATCTGGCAGCTAGTAATTAATGGCTTTGCCGGGGTGAGAGTAAAGGAAGACATACTTTCCATAAATCCCAGGTTACCGCGAAACTGGCAGAGTCTGGAATTCAAGCTGATTTGGAGAGGGAACAATATTAGCTTTTGGGTATCCGGAGATAAAGTGGAGGTACTCTTAAGCTCAAGGAATAAGAAAATCAAGCTACCGATGAGCATTTATAACAAAGCATGCTATATTGGAGCTGGTAAATTAACGACAGTGGCCAAATGAAAATGAATCTCCCAAAGGACGTTGGTTTCATCTGGGATATCGATGGCATTGTCGTAGATAGCCCTCATGAAGAGGCTTGGCGTGTCACAGCGATGAAAGAGCCATGGCACATAAAAGAACTGAGCTCAGATTTTTACTTCACTCACGTGGCTTCCAGACCTCGATACGAGGGGGGGAACAATATATTGCAGTTAAATGGTGTATATGAGCGACTTGGAGCAGTCACAGAGGAGGAGAAGGCTAAGCTTCTGGAGAAGTATTGCAGTGAGAAAAATACCCTCATAAAAGAGTTTATAAAGAAAGGAAAGTTCAAACTATTTGGGGATGCAATCCCATTGCTGTTAAAAGCAAAAAGTATTGGAATATGGGAAGCCGCAGCATCGGCGTCCAAAAATGCTAAAGGTATGTTGCTCGGTGTTTCAAGAGAGCGAATAGTAGACGAGATAGGGGATGATTTTGGTGTTTTGAATGAAGAAGATAGCCTTTATTCCATATTCGATGTTGATGCCTGCGGTCTTGATGTCGGTGGTAAGGAAGCTATGCAAAAGTTTGCCGCTGAGCAATTGAATGCTTTGTCCCAGGAAAAGATAAGGAAGTTTGTGGTATTCGAGGATGCTCCTTCGGGAGTAGAGGCGGCAAAGTCCCTCGGCTATTATGCTGTTGGTGTACTGCGTATTGGTGAGGAAAGTGCCTTGCGTCGGGCTGGAGCAGACATCGTTGTTCCAGACCTGAGTATGCTGAAGTTCGAGGACTTACTATAAGTTTAAAGCAAGTTTTAGCACTCCTTTATATGTAACATCGCCTTTTTCCAATATTTTGGCTGTGTTACTATATCAGGGAACAAAACTTTGGATTAAGGGAACGGTTAGTTGACATAATGCCTACAAGGCTTGAAGAGATGCCGTAAGGAGAGGAGAAATGAAAAAGGGGAGAATGGCTATTATTGGAGTAGCGGTGGTACTGGTTCTGGCAATGCTAATTCCAGTTAGCTGCACTTTGGTACCCAGCGGAGTTAGCGGGGATAAAATTGCAGTCATTCCACTCACCGGTGCTATTACCGGCACAAGCGGACCATTGACATACGGGGGAGTTATCACCCCGGACTTGGTGCGGGAACAATTAAAGAGAGCGGAGGGCGATACTGCAGTGAAGGCAGTTATTCTACGTGTAGACAGTCCAGGTGGCGAAGTAGCGCCCTGTCAGGAAATTCTGGAGGAGATAGAACAGGCCAAGCAATCCAAGCCTGTTGTGGTCAGCATGGGGTCAATGGCTGCTTCTGGCGGCTATTACATTTCATGCGAGGCGGACAAAATAGTAGCTCTTTCTGGCACGCTGACTGGAAGCATTGGAGTTATTGCCCAGATACCAAACCTCAAGGGTTTGTTCGACAAGCTGGGTATTGAGATGCAGACTTTCACCGGTGGTGAGCATAAGGATATGTATGCCGGGTATAGAAACCTGACACCTGAGGAGCAGGAAATCATGCAACATCTGGTTGATGAATATTATGAGCAATTCATCGCCGTTGTTGCTGAAGGCAGGGGAATGGACAAGGAAGAGGTAAGGAGCTTGGCTACGGGACAGCTTTATACTGGTGTTGCGGCTGAGGAACTTGGTCTGGTGGATGAATTAGGTGGATTAGATAAAGCAGTGGAAGTGGCAACGGAGTTATCCGGAGCTGTATCTCCAAAGGTGGAATATTATAAGCCCAGGTCAATTTCTATCTTAAGCGAGCTTTTTCAATTAAGCTCATCTGAGTTAAGCAGCCTGCTTAAGTTAAGACTGCTGGGGTTAAGTGGGCAGGATATTGTTTTACTGGAAACATTAACCCATGCTTATCCTCAGCCTCGATATCGCGTCTCTCCGTGAGTTGAAAGGGATGGGTAAAAGGAATTGATGGAACGATTTCATTTTATCACCGCTGGTGAATCCCATGGAAAGGGCTTGACCGCCATAATTGAGGGCATGCTGAGCGGATTGCCGTTACAGGCCGAATATATCGACAGGGAATTAAGACGCCGTCAGGCAGGCTACGGGCGTAGTTCCCGCATGAAGATTGAGGAAGATAAGGTTGAGATTATCTCGGGACTGTGGCGTGGACTTACCACAGGCAGTCCGATTGCATTGTTCATCCACAATAAGGATTGGCGAGATTGGGAGGCCGAGACGGTATCCTCTCCTCGACCCGGGCATGCCGACCTCGCTGGAGTCGTTAAGTATGGAATTAGCGATATCAGACCAATTATGGAGCGAGCTAGCGCTCGAGAAACGGCAGCCAGGGTAGCTGTTGGGGCGGTAGCCAAAAGATTTTTGGAAGAGCTTGGCATTACTATTCATAGTCACACTGTGGCAATTGGAGGATGTCATTATAAGTCGGTCAAAGCAATCTCCATAAACTGGCAGCAGGTGGAAGCCTCTTCAGTTCGCTGTGCTGATGCTAAGTTGGAAAAGGAAATGATAGCTGCTATTGATAAGGCCAAGGCTGAAGGAGATACGCTGGGTGGCATTTTTGAGGTGATTGCCTCAGCAATCCCTGTAGGTTTAGGTAGCCACGTTCACTGGGACCGCCGTCTTGATGGCAAAATTGCCCGGGCGATAATGAGCATTAACGCTGTAAAAGGTGTGGAAATAGGGGATGGTTTTGCCTTGTCTGAACTCAAAGGTTCGCAGGCTCATGACATCATAGAGCCGAGCCCTTCCTCTGTCATTGCGAGCCGAAGCTCTGACCGAAGCGAAGAGGCAGCGAAGCAATCTCTTCCCTGGTATCGCCCTACCAATCATGCCGGTGGCATTGAAGGCGGTATAAGCAATGGCGAGGATATAGTGGTCAGAGCCGTGGTTAAACCTATCGCTACTCTGGCTAAGCCACTGGATTCCATTGATTTGCGTACTGGCAAAAAGGCTAAAGCTCATTATGAGCGCAGCGATATTTGTGTTGTTCCTGCTGCGGGGGTAATCGCTGAGGCAATGCTAGCCATTGTTCTCGCTGATGCCTGCCTGGAGAAATTCGGCGGAGACAGCTTAAAGGAAACGCTGGCAAATTACCGAGGTTATCTATCGTCTTTGCCTAGTTTCTGATGATGGATTATAATTACATTAGGATTTTATAGGATAAAAGATGAAACTGCCTGTTATTCTCACAGAAGGTGAAGATGGTTACATAATAGCCGAGATACCGGTGCTCCCCGGGTGTATTTCGCAGGGTAAGACTAAGGAGGAAGCACTGGCTAATATCAAAGAAGCCGCTGAACTCTGCCTGGAAAGCATGGATGAGGAAGGATGGACAGTGCCCAAGGAATATGCCCTTGACCAGGTTGAAGTTAGTGCCTGATGCCCGAACTCCCGGTTATTTCAGGAGACCAGTGCATATCAGCGCTAGAGCGCATTGACTATCGGGTAGCTCGTATTAAGGGAAGCCATGTTAGAATGAGATGTCCTGGGCGTAAACCAGTCACTGTTCCTAGACACAATGAGTTGGACCGGGGCACGCTAAAAGCCATTCTTCGCACAGCAAATCTAACTATTGAGGAGTTCGTCAAGCTACTTCGGGGGTAGAGTGGTAAGATATAAAGTAGTTCTGGAATATAACGAGGGTTACTACACAGCGACTGTGCCAGCTTTGCCCAAATGTGTTACTCAAGGACGGATGAAAGAGGAAGCTCTTGAGCACGCTAAAGAGGCTATACAGGGCTACCTGGAGTCTCTGCAGAAAGGCGGGCTTGCTATACCTGAAGATGTAGAGCTAGCAGAGGTAGCTGTAACAGTCTAGTCTCCTGTTAAATAACTCTAGGGAATTTCTAGGCAAAAACGCGCCTGGTCGAAAAGCATCCTGGCTCTTTGCTTGCTCGAGCAGCAGCCGTGTTACAATCACCTCAAAATCAAAAACTGGGTGAGTCCTTGCTCCAATGTGGGTTTTCTCATATACTGACTAAGGTTTTCCGTTGTAGAAATGAAGAGGGAAACAAGCAATATTGTTATCACGGGGTTTTCAGGCACCGGGAAATCTTTAGTGGCCAGGGAGATAGCTGGACAATTACGCTGGGATTTTATTGATACCGATAATGAAATAGTCAGCCTGGCAAAAAAGCCCATTGCTGAAATCTTCAGCAGCGATGGGGAGGGGAAATTCCGAAAACTGGAAAGAGAAGCTGTAAAGAGAGCCTCCCGGCAAAGTCACAGAGTTATCGCCATCGGTGGCGGTGCCATCGTTGACCCACAGAATCGCAGCCAACTTGCCCGGAATGGGTTCATTGTTTGCCTTGAAGCTAGACCGGAGACAATTTATCAGCGGCTGTTTCAGGAAGAGAGTCATGGCTCTGAGATTCGTCCTCTCCTGGAAGGTGATAACCCTTTGGAGCATATCAGGCAGCTTAAAGCTCGAAGACAACCTTATTACGATGATGTTGACCTGGTGATTAATACCGATGATTTAAGCATTGGTGATGTGGCTAAAGAGGTGGTAAAGGGTTGGAGGTTGCTTCGCTTCGCTCGCAATGACAAAGGAAAGGCTCGCAATGACACTCCCCCTGTCATTGCGAGGAGCGCAGCGACGAAGCAATCTCATGCCCCACCAGGATTGCCACGCCTTCGGCTCGCAATGACTGACAAAGCAAAGGCTGGCAATGATGTTGCTGAGGACGTTGCTTGCTGGGTGGAAACAGCTACTCAAACATATCCCATTTTTGTCGGCTATGGCTCATTGGGTAGGCTTGGAGAGAAGTTGAAAAAAGTTGGCTCATCCCGGGTAGCTATTGTGATTAGCGATGGGAATGTTTCTCGTCTCTATGGGGATAGGGTTCAGGAAATCTTAAAAGCTGCTGGTTTTGCGGTTAACTCATTTGTGGTACCGCCGGGTGAAGAAAGCAAGAGCATAAACACAGCCATAGATATTTATAACTTTCTAATAAAGAAACGGGTGGAGCGGGACGATATACTTATCGCCCTGGGTGGTGGGATGATTGGTGATTTAGCCGGCTTTGTGGCAGCCACTTATTTGCGGGGCATTCCGTGGGTACAGGTGCCTACCAGCCTGGTAGCTATGGTTGATGCCAGTATCGGAGGCAAAGTAGCGGTTAACCATCATGAGGGTAAGAACCTCATTGGCGCCTTCTATCAGCCCAATTTTGTTTTAGCTGATACTCAGACTCTGGCTACTCTGCCCAAACGCGAGTTAACCTCAGGCTGGGCTGAAGTCGTTAAATACGGGCTGATACTGGATAAAGAGTTCTTCGAATTTCTGGAATCCAACGCCGGCAGGTTGATAAAGCTGGAGCAGGATGTGGTCAGCAAAGCGATTATACGCAGTGCAAGCCTGAAAGCACAGGTCGTCAGCCAGGATGAGAAGGAAAGGGGACAGCGCATTATTCTGAATTACGGGCACACTGTTGCCCATGGATTGGAGGCAGCTACTCGGTACAGTCACTTCCTTCACGGTGAGGCAGTGGCTATCGGCATGATGGGAGCGGCCAAACTCAGCCAGAAGTCAGGCATTTTACCTACCAATGTAGTTAAGCGGCAGCAATCCCTGCTGCAGAAATTTGGTTTGCCCACTACTTTTTCCAGTACAGGTCTGGCTGAAATAGCTGAGGCTATGGAGGTGGACAAGAAAACGAGGGCAAAGAAAATCCGCTGGGTTCTTCTGGAAGATATAGGTAAGACAGCGATTCGCGCCAATGTGCCACAGCAGGATGTCATGGCTGTCCTCGAAGAGCTATCCCAACGATGAATTCAGTTGCTGCCAGCAGGGCAAAACTTGTCTGGAATTACATTGAGGTATTAAAACCCCGGGAATCGGGGTTGCATTTTCTCATGGGCGCTATCGCTGCCCTGATCGCTTCGGGAGGCATTATCGCCGCTGGAGGTATTTTCCCTTTTCGGGAATTCATTCTGGCTGCAATCGCTATTGCCTGCGGAATCCCAGGGTGTAACGGGCTCACCAATTATCTTGACCGCGATATCGATGCCAAAATGCGCCGAACCTGTCTCAGGGCTTTGCCATCAAAGCGCATTTATCCCCCGGAGAAATCGCTCCCGTTGATTATCGCCTTGATAGTTGTAGGGCTAACCTTAGCCCTGGTTGTCAATCCCTGGTGCTTCATGTTTGGAGTCATTGGTGTTGTAGCCGCAGCACTGTGGCGGAAAACCTCTCTGGAAGTTTTCCTGGGGATAATCGCAGGCTGTGTGCCCGTGCTCATCGGTTGGTTTGCCATAAGACCGGTATTTGACCTTCAAATTTTATCTATTTGCCTTTTGGTTGCTGTCTGGATTCCATTGCATGTATGGAGCGTAATGGTTGCTTATCGCGATGATTATCGCCAGGCCGGGCTGCGTTATTTTCCCCTGGATTGGGAGGTTAATAAGTCGGTAAAGTTGCTCTTTGGCTTGTCCCTTCTCCTTTATGGAGGTTCCGTCTTTGTCTTCTTTGCCTGCCATTTTCACCTGTTCTATCTAATAGTGGCCAATATCCTGGGCATCTTGCTGGTTACTGCCTGCCTTCGCCTGTTAAGCTCGCGGAGCTCAAAATCAGCCTGGCAGGTATATAAGCTGACCGCCTTTCCCTATCTTGGCATTATCTTTATCACGATGTGTTTGGATGCCTGGCTGCTGTAGTGATTGTTTGCTAGACCAAATTTTTCCACAAAATTCACAAGGGAACCTAAAGTATTGACGCAGCAACGGCAAATTGCCTATGATAGAGAAGTTTCGCGCAAATCAGCAATGAAACAGATAAAGGCAGGGATTATAACCATCCTGTTAGCTATTATCTTAGCTGCGATTCCTTATCTGCCGGTGGTGGCTGAGGGTAATAGCAGTGGGGAAACGACCATCACCATGAACACAGAATCGGTGATGGGTATCAGTTTAGGTCAAGCAGAATGGAGAGTGGAGGGGGAGGAGGACGTGAGCTTAAATACTACATACAAGACCGACCTGCCGGCAAGTTGGTGTACTATAACCAACACGGGGAACAGTAATGTGACTATGTTCATTAAGGGGGATGACGCTGAGTGGGTCAGTGATCCTTCTAAGAAGTGGACTCTAAGCAGTACAGGCGATAACGGCAAAAATGTCTACGCGCTTTGGTATCACATAAAGGGCGACACAGTGGATAGCTATACTCCTGTTAGCAAAGATCTAGCTTCGATGAAATGGGTGAGAGATGGTGAGCCATTAAATCTTGCGAAGCACGATGATACACAGCAATTTGGACTGAAGTTGCTAACTCCTACGCAATTTATTGGCGGCAGGACAATGGAAGCCAATATTATCCTGAGTGCAGTGGCTGCCTAATGAAATGATTTATAGTTAATGTGATGGACCAAAAAATGAAGTTGGGTATTATGGGTATTTTACTGGCTGGCATCCTGGCTTTAATTCCGTGTTTACCAGCAACAGCGCAGGATAGTGGCACTATAACTATTACCATGACTGGAGCCAAGGAGTTCTCCATCAATCTAACCCCAGCAAATTGGAGCTTTGGAACTGTAACCCCAAACACAGTGAATACAACAGACCTAACACAGTTCAACTTAACTGTTGACTCCACTAGCACCTGTGCTATCAATACCTACGTTACGGGTGAGAATGCTGTTTGGGCCGATGACCCTGGTGCATATAACTGGACACTGAGCAACAATGAACAAAATGATATAAAGGTATATGTGCTATGGTTTAAGCTAGATGGTGAGGAGAGTTATATCCCCATTACTGAGGGACCAACTTCATTTTACTCCGGCACACTGGGACCCGGCGACAGCAAGCAATTTGGATTAAAATTGCTAACTCCTCAACCTGATTTTACTAAGGGTGGGACAGGTTACTTCTCGGTTGGTAGTGCGATAGTGCAAACGCACGTCACCATAAGTGCGGTAGCTGCCTAATGGTGCGGCAGAGCAAACACCTCGCTTGGCTTGCTCTAGTTTTGTTAATTGCAGTTATCCTGGTCCCTGCTATAGTTCAAGCTCAAAGCTTCAGTGTATCGCCAGTGGAGGTAGAGATAGATAACCTGTCTCCTGGTGAAGTAACTCAATTCAACCTTACTATTCATAATAAAGAGGATGTGAATCATGTTTTCGCCCTAACCACTTATAATCCCGGGAAATCAGAAAGAAGGGAGGGGAGAGCTGAGTTTCCCGATGAGAGTTGGATAAGTTTTTCTCCCCAAAGTGTTGAGGTGGGAGCTAACTCCGAGGCTAGGGCAAAAGTCACAGTTGCCGTACCGCCAAATCAAAAGTGGGCGGGCAAGGACTGGGAGATATGGCTGAGGGTTGCTCCTGAAGAAAGGGAATTCCTGGTGGTGAATTATTATATCCGCCTTCTGGTATCGACAGGGGAAGAGGTGGAAGCCGGTACCAGTGTGGGATTGGTTGTCGGCATTCCCGTTGGAATATTACTTTTAGGATGTGTCGTCTATTACTTTTACTTCAGGCGTAAGGCCAGGCATCTTATTTTCTGACTTCCAGCAGATGCTCAAAAAACGCTAAAAATCCGCTAAAAGCAGCCCTGGCATGGTATACTGCACATTTGATACCAACTGCGGCTGTAGTGCTGTTTTAGCGCTGATTGAGGCGAAATCAGCACGAAGCGAGATTAGTGCAAGGATGAGATTTTGCTCTCGTTAGTCAAGGTATATCAGAGTTACCAGGGGAATACCAGGATTGAATAAGAAGCTACTGCTATTAGTTTTCGGCATTACTTTCCTCGGGTTTATTGATACCCAGTTGACCGTTCCTATAATGCGGCTTTACGCCGATAGTTTAGGAGCTACCGTGGCTATCGCTGGATTTATCATTGGTATGTATTCCATTATGAATACGCCAGCAAATATCGTGTTTGGCCCATTAGTCGATAAGTTTGGTCGCAAAATCCCCCTGATCCTTGGACTTGTCGGCGATGCCATATGCATGTTTCTTTACTCATTATGCAGCACTTCCCTACAGCTTCTTGTTGTCAGAGGACTTCATGGACTTGCTGGAGCAGTCTTAGGACTGGCAACCGCGTCTATGGTTGCTGATTATTCCCCAACGGAGAAAAGAGGGAGAGGTATGGGATTTTATGCGATAGCCATGGGCCTGGCTCCGCTTATTGGCATGACGATATGTGGAATCATCATGCGTAACCCGGCCGGCTTCAATATGGTTTTTTATATCGGGAGCGCGCTGTTACTAGCTGCTGTAATTCTGGCATTTCTGCTTCCCCAAACTGAAGCGAAGGGCAAAGCTGAAAGTATAGATTTTAAAAAAATAGGCGTAATAGCAACAAGGCAGGCAAATATAGCCTCTTATGCCGCTATCTTTTCTCAGTGGTTTATAATGGGTGTCATAACCGTCTTATTACCCAGCTACATGGTGAACTTAGGCATGACAGTTTTTCATGTTGCCATGGTTATGGTGGCAATAACAGCAGCTTATGCCGCTTTCAGCTATCCTGCAGGACTTTTGTCGGATAAGGTAGGGCGTAAAATCCCCTCCATTGTGGGTCTGGCATTGCTCGTAATTGCCATAAATTTGATTCCCATGGTCACAAGCTTTGAACAATTGATAGGGCTGGGTATGTTGCAGGGGATAGGGATGGGGTGCATACTTCCCTCTGCGTTGGCACTAGTCTCCGATAATACTGAGAAAGGCGAAAGAGGAACTGCAATGGGGATATTCCATGCGTTAATCACCCTGGGTGTGGCGGTCGGTGCTCCTGTTACAGGGGTGTTAGCCGGCAGAGTTGGAACCAGTCTTGCGATACATCTGAGCACACTAATGCCAATTGGGGCTATAATTGCCGTCATGGTGCTGGTTGAGGCAGGCTTACCGCAGAGAGAAATTATCGGCGGAGGAAAAAATGGCTGACATACCACCACCATTCATGGTCTCTTACGGCATCACCCGCAAATGTAATCTAAGCTGCAAGCATTGTTATGCCGAGGCCACGGAAGAAGCCGCAAGCGATGAGCTGTCAACTGAAGAAGCCAGGAGGCTTGTTGATGAGCTGGCGGATTGGGGAGCGAAATTTCTTGTCCTGGATGGTGGTGAGCCTTTGCTCCGTCCCGATTTCCTGGAGATTGCTTCCTATGCCTCCAACAAGGGCTTGATGACAGGCATCGGCAGCAATGGGATTCTTATCGATAAAGCCATGGCTGAGAGGATAAAAAATACTGGTGTTCAATCGATAGCTATTTCCATAGACAGTGTTAGAGCTGAGGTTCACGATACCTTTCGTGGTAAGAAAGGGGCTTTTCATCAGGCAATGAGCGGAGTAGCAGCGTGCAAAGAAGTAGGGCTGCCATTTCAATTTGGCATGGTTATTAGAAAGCAAACACTATCCGAAGTTCCCGATATGCTAAAGCTAGCTGTAGAGAGCGGCGCTGATGGTGCTGAATTCTTCGACCTGGTGGAAGCAGGCAGGGCGAGAATAGAATGCCGCGGTGAATCACTGAGCCCTGAAGAAAGGAAACGAACAATGGAGTGGCTGGCTCAAGCCCAGATAGACTGTCCTATCATTATAAGAGTGCCTGCCTGTCCTATGTATCCCTTGATCCTTCAGGAGAGGGAAATTAAGCCAAAGTATTTTCCTCCGGAGCTTTTAGCTCACATTCCCTATTATGGCCGGGGTTGTGCTGCCGGGATGCCTTTTGGCTATATCAGGATTGCACCTAATGGTGAAGTTAACCCCTGCATGCTGTTGCAGATTGACCTGGGCAACATAAGGAAGAAAAGTATCCAGGAGATATGGAATGAATCGCCGGTATTAAAACAACTTCGCTCCAGGGAGTTAAAGGGCGAATGCGGGCAATGTGAGTACAAGAATACCTGTGCCGGATGCCGGGGCAGGGCTTATGAAGAAACAGGCGATGTGCTTGCTTCTGACCCAGGGTGCTGGATTAAGTGAAGGGATGAAGTAATAAATTGAGTTAAACGCAAGGAGGAAGCAGTGATGGAGACAGAATTTGAAGAAGTGGATAAAATGGCACAAGCTGTTCGCAGGAAGAGGAGCCGACCGCTGACAGAAGAATTGCAGGCAGCTTATTATCAGCGTATGCCGCCAGAACTTCGAAAACAATGGGACTTGTTAGCACCAGAAGAACAAGTCACGATTCTGGAAGTGCTTGAAGAATACCATCAAATGATGGAATATGAGCTCTCGCACTTTGTAAGTGGGCTGATTCAAGCGCTAATTAAGAGACATTAAGCAGAAACGTTCTGCTTGATTTACTTGTGGCATAAAGCCTGAATATAGCTACTGAACATGAAATACATCCAGGGAGGATGAGATATGCAGCAGTTTGTGCATCAAGAATCAAGAGCGCTGAGCCGCGATGAAATGGAGCGTTTTGTTAAGGGACATTCATACGGCAGGTTGGGTCTTTGCTTTGACAACGAACCTTACGTTGTCCCTGTAGCCTATGGGTACGAGCAAGGGAAGATTTATTTTCACTCAGCCAGGCAAGGTAAGAAGCTGGATTTAATCAGGAAAAATGACAGGGTTTGCTTTCAGGTTGATGAGTGGCAAAAGGGCTGGGCCAGCGTAATTTGTTATGGCAAAGCTATCTTGAGGGAAGATGTTGAGGCGAAGAAAAAATGTTTTGAGATCATGACAGGTCAAGAACTCAGTGAAGAACATCTTCAGAATGTGAAAGTTTGCATTGGAATCATACCGGTAGAAGAGATGACTGGAAGATGCAGCGCTGATTTTAGCCTGGAACGCGAAGATTGAGCTAGTCAGCTCGTTACCAGGCATTGATTGAGCAGAAGCCGTCTATAAGCTATAATCCATTAAGTAAATTAAACAGGAGGTCATTTTTGCTCAAAAGCCATGGGTGTGGTGAGTTAAGGAAAGAACACACTGGCCACAAAGCAGTTTTAGCTGGCTGGGTACATCGACGCCGTGACCATGGTGGCATGGTATTTATTGACTTGCGGGATAGCAGTGGCATAGTCCAGGTAGTTTTTAATCCACAAACACTAGAGGAAGGATTTCACACAGCCAGCTCGTTGCGTAATGAGTATGTAGTTCAAGTTGTCGGAGAGGTTACTTTGCGTCCTCCAGGAACGCAGAATCCAAAACTGGCTACTGGGGAGGTTGAAATTGTGGCTGGTGAAGTCGTCGTTCTTAACCCATCAAAGATACCTCCGTTTTATGTAAATGAGGATGAGGAAGTTGATGAAAGTTTATGCCTTGAAAACCGTTACCTGTATTTAAGGAGGCTTAGAGTAAGGGATAATATTGTGTTACGCCACAAGGTCATAAAATTTATCCGTGATTCGCTGGATGCCAAAGGCTTTATTGAAATTGAAACACCGATATTGATTAAGAGCACGCCTGAAGGGGCACGTGATTATCTTGTGCCCAGCCGCCTTAACCCGGGCAAATTCTACGCTCTTCCCCAATCACCGCAACAGCTCAAGCAGTTACTTATGGTTGCCGGCTTCGAAAAATATTTTCAGATAGCTCGTTGTTTCCGAGACGAGGACTTGAGAGCTGACCGCCAACCGGAATTTACCCAACTTGACCTGGAGATGAGCTTTATAAATGAAGAGGATGTGCTGCAGCTCATGGAAGACCTACTTGCCTCGCTTGTGAAAGCTGTCAAACCAAGCATGAAAATAGTGAAACCTTTCCCTCGCCTTACCTATATGGAGGCAATGGAGAGGTATGGCACAGATAAGCCCGATGTGCGTTTTAACTTGGAGCTCAGAGACATATCGGATATTGCTGCTGACACTGATTTCGATATCTTTCGTGCTGCTCTCAATCGAGGCGGAAAAGTGAAAGGGATATGCGTTCCCGGGTGTGCTGACTACAGCCGTCATCAGCTTGATGACTTAATTCAGTTGAGTAAAGACTATGGAGCACAGGGTTTGCTAACTATGGCTGTTACCAGAGAAGACTCTGGTACAAGCGGGGTTAAGTCGGTAGCTACAAAGTATTTAACTGAGGAGCAGATAGAGGCGGTCATTGCCAGATTTGATGCTAAGCCTGGCGACCTGTTGTTGATTATCAGTGATAAATTGGAAGTGGTCAACAAGGCTTTGGGAGAATTACGGTGTGAAATGGCGCGGCGATTGGACTTGTTAAATGCTAATTTGCTAGCCTTTGCGTTTGTAGTTGATTTCCCTCTGCTGGAGTGGAATGAGATGAGAAACTGTTGGGAGACCATGCATCACCCCTTTACTGCTCCCCAACAGAAGGATATATCATTGCTTGATAGTGAGCCGAGTAAAGTGCATGGGCGTCACTATGATGTAGTGTGCAACGGTTGTGAACTTGGCAGCGGCAGTATTAGAGTGTACGAGCGTCAGATTCAAGAAAAGATATTTGGGCTGCTTGGTTACAGCAAAGCGGAAATGCAAGACCGGTTTGGAGCTCTTCTGAGAGCGCTGGAATATGGTGCTCCGCCTCATGGCGGTATTGCTATTGGTCTGGACCGTCTTGTAATGCTTCTTGCTGGGGAAAAAACTATCAGGGAAGTCATTGCGTTCCCTAAAAATCAAAATGCTGAAGACTTGATGTTTGCTGCTCCCTCAGAGATTGATAAGGAGCAACTTGATGAGCTGAACCTGAAGTTAAAAGGAAGCTAATTACCAAGGAATAAATAATGAAAGCTGTTGTAGTTCTTGGGCATAGACTTATGGACGATGGCCATCCTACTATAGAGCTTGGTAAACGATTAGATTTAGGTATTGAGCTTTTCAATAAATTTAATGTAGATGCAATTATCTTCTCAGGGGGAATGGCAAATCCTCTCGCCAGGGTAACCGAAGCAGAAGTTATGAGACGATATGCAATTTGTAAGGGAATTCCATCTTCTAGAATAATATTGGAGGAGAAATCCCTAGACACTATTGGCAATGCAATCTTCACAAAGGAGCTTGTTAAAGGAAAATTTGATGAGTTATATGTGGCTACATCGTGTTATCATGTTCGCCGAGCTTCCTTTATATTCAAAATGGTTTTCGGAGAAGGCTATAAGTGCAATTTTGATTACTGCGTTAACACAGGGAAGGAACGAGAATTTGAAGATACAAAATTTAGTCAAGCAAAAATATTTTTCGAGGGTACATATCCTTGTGATGATGGCAAGCTAAAGAAAAGACTTTTAAAGTGCGACCTCTATAAAGGTAATGTGAGGTCGTAGGAAAGGGGGATTGTGTTGAATGATAGGGAATTCCTACATAGACATGGCGTATTCCCGATCGGGAAAAAGTTGCTTTACCTAATTATCCCGGATAGAGAACCTAAGGAGCCCATAGTCAAGGCTATTTTAAGAGATTATGGACTTACGGCTATTGCCGCTGCAGGTAGCGTTGGTATTGCCTCTACAGTTACCGGTGATGATATATCTAAGAAGATTATTATTGGAACTGTGGTGGTAGCTACTGCTGCTCCTCTTATTGTGAGGTCAATCAAAGGTTTTAGGGACTATAAATCAGATATACAAAATCCTCTTAAGAAATATTTTGATTTTAATGTTAGAGATTTTGTTGGCTTAACAGGATGTGAAAAGGATCTGGATTTTAAAACTGGTGAGAAAAGGCTAATAAGAAAGCTAGCAGATAGATGGGTGCCAATTGAGGGCATGCAGTATGAAGGCCCTAGCTATGGCAAACAGGATTATTGTGAATTTCGTAAAATTACTAGAGCGCTAATTAGCAATAGGCTAGAAGAAGGGGATGAGGAATTGGTCCCTAAACACTCATACGAAGAGGAGTACAGAGAATATATATCTAAAATGCTAGAAAAGGATGTAATATCTGTTGGAGGGCCTATTTCCCTTGACCCATTGTTTGACAAAATGAAAGGAAAGGACTTTCCCTGCAATTACGATCTAATAAAAGAGCACAAATTTTTCCTGGATAAGGTATTTAAGAAGTATCCACTGCAAGTATCGGAAAAATATTTAGGGACACATACAAGAAACGAGTTTGAGCCTGAATGGAACAAAACCAATTTTGGTCTCATATCTAAGGTTGAGAAAAAATTAGTCTTTGATAAAGGTTCAGGTGTCTTCGTTAATGCCTCAGGATGCAATTGGCAAGGAACAGCAGGCGCAAGCTCATATTTCTATGAAAAAGAGAAATTAAAGATACTTGTAAAGTACATAGAAGATAATAAAGCACTAGATAAGAATTTCCAAGTAGTAGTGGAAACTCCACTTACAGAACAAGGTGTGCCAATAACGGATAAAACTAAACTTCTAGACATATTTACATGGTAAATCTTCATTTTGGGGATTCTCAGATACCGTTAATTAGAGATAATTTGGTAGTTAACATCCTGAATTTTCGAGTTCCAGAGAAAATATGAAAGTAACCACTGAGGCATTAGAAGATAGTCAAATAGCACTTAATATCGAGGCTGAAGCTGATGAGCTTAGCAAAGCCATGGATGATGCTTATCGCCGGCTGGTTAACAAAGTTTCCGTACCTGGCTTTCGTAAAGGAAAAGCTCCCCGATTTATTCTGGAGCAACATATCGGCAAAGGTGCGTTGTTGGAGGAAGCATTAGAGCAGTTGATACCCCAACTTTATAAGGAAGCTATTGACTTGCAAAAAATTGAGCCTATCGACCAGCCGCAGATGGAAATTACCCAGACTGAGCCTGTTGTGTTCAAAGCTGTTGTTCCTGTTAAGCCCACAGTTGAGCTCGGCGATTATCGTAATCTCAAGTTACAACCGGAGCCTGTGGAGATTACCGATGAAGAAATCGATGCTGCTGTTGAATTGAAACGGCAAGAGCAGGCAGTTTTGGCCCCTGTAGACCGTCCTGTTCAATTTGGTGACGTGGTCACTCTGAATATCAAAGCCGATATCGGGGAAAAACCATTCTTAAATCATAAGGATATAGTCTATGAGGTGAATAAGGATTCTCAGGTGCCGCTGCCCGGATTTGCCGAGAAATTGCAGGGAGCACAGAAAGGCAAGGGAAAGGATTTCACTCTTATTATTCCGCCTGATTACCGAATTAAGGAATTTGTTGGCAAGGAATGTTTCTTCAAAGTAGCTGTCACTGAAGTAAAGGAGAAGCAACTACCTGAGCTAGATGATGAACTTTCGCAAACCTGTGGCTATGACAATTTAACCTCAATGAAGGAGGCGTTACGTGCTGACTTGAAAGGTAAGGCGAAGCAGTTAGGGGAGCAAAGATTAAGGGAAACAGCAGTTGATGCCGTCGTTGAAATCAGTCAAGTGCATTACCCACCTGTTTTAGAGAATAAGGAAATTGACAGGCTTCTCGAAAGAGAGGCACATCGTCTTGGCTTCACCAAATTGAACGATTATTTGAATGCTACCAACTCTACCGAGGAGAAATTGAGGGATTCATTACGGCCGACGGTAAAAAAGCAAATTGCTCGCCTCCTCGTGTTGGATGAGATAGCCAGGATAGAAAAAATTGAAATTAACGAGTCTGAGGTAGATAATCAAATTAATGAGATGATGAAAAGCGAGGAAGGGGAAGCTGAGAAACTACGCCAACTCCTGCAGTCACCTCAAGTGAAGGAACCTATGGGACAAACTCTACGGAGGAATAAAACCGTAGACTGGCTGGTAAAGATAGCTACTAGTGGTAATCAAATTGAAGCCGAGGCAGAAGAGTGAGCGCATACCGTGCAATCTTATGTATTTCGCTTGGATTTATCCTTGCCTTTATCTGTGTGCTTATGGAGTTTGCTCCTGACGTTTTCGCTGAGCAGGTTAATACACTATTGAATATGCAATGGTGGAATTCATATAATACACGAATAGTAGGCATTGGTGTGGGGATAACGGCTATGATACTGCTGGTCAGGGGAGCTAGGCCTTAAGATTCTTGTTTTAGGAGGTGCACATGAATGAGAAATTTCAGATACTAATCCCTACGGTAACCGAGACTGGTGCTCGAGGCGAACGTGTCTTCGATATATACTCTCTCTTGCTTAAAGAGAGGATCATTTTCTTGGGCACGCCTATCGACGACCAGATAGCTAACCTTATTATCGCTCAACTTCTCTATTTGGAGCGAGAGGACTCGGAGAAGGACATAAGTATTTACATTCATTGTCCCGGTGGTATCATCTCTGCCGGATTGGCTATCTACGATACCATGCAGCTTAGCCGGTGCGATGTATCTACCATCTGTGTTGGTCTGGCGGCTAGCATGGGCACTTTACTTCTTTCTGCGGGCACTAAGGGTAAGCGGTATGCCTTGCCTAATTCCACCATACATCTTCATCAGGCGGTGGGTGGTGCTCAGGGGCAAGCAGCTGACATTGAAATTGCCGCTCGAGAGATAATGAGAATGCAGGAAACAATCCGCAATATCATAGCCAAGCATACCGGTCAACCAATAGAGAAGATAGCTCACGATACCGATAGGGATTTCTATCTTAACCCAAAGCAAGCGATGGAATATGGCCTGATTGATGAAATACTTACTGCGCCCGCTAAAAAGTAACGTATGTAAGAATTATCGTCTTACGAATGCCTTTTTATGCTGGCTTTTTCTTCATCCACTTCTAAATCTTCAAATATCGTCGGAGCATGCTTTTTCAATATTTTTAAAATCTCAATAGCGGCTTCCCTTATTTCCCACTGTGCTCCTGGTTCGCTTCTTAATTCAATTATGTGACGCCACTCCCTGAGATTTGCGGTCACTACAATTTGGCTTTCCACAGCATTGGGAAGGACAAATCTGGCGTCTTCCTTCTTGATTCCTAATCTGTGTAACTCCTGGTAGGCTTTTCTTGCTTTTTCCATAAAATCGATAAAGGCTGAATGAGCCTCAGGGCGGTTCTTTATCGACAGAGGCTCAATGTAATTAAAATTGCTTTCATCTACATATCTTTGGGATTGCTGGGTGAAGGAACATAATCTGTGCCTCACTAACTGGTGTGTAAACGCCCTTGATATGCCTGAAATTCTAAAGGTAGCATAGGCATGCTCTAACACAGTAAGGTGTCCTCTTTTAATCAACATCCTGATAAACGCTTTTTCACTGTCTTTCCCTTGTTTACCAAACGACAGATACGACGTCCGCCCTGCAGCTTCTATTAGCTTTTCCGGTTCAGGGGTGATGAACAACAACTCTACTTTCATTTCACATTTCCTTTAGGTTACCAAATTTTTAATACTTATCAAAAATAATCAACTTCTTCAACATCAAGAACTAGTTATTGAAGGAAGTGTTTCTTTTAAAGTGTGCAGGCTGGGAAGACCTTGTCTGGCTCCCGCCTCCTTCATTGCAAAACGAGCCATTGTATCTCCCAATTGTCCACACTCATCAAGTTTCCTTTGTTTAACTAAACCGAAAAGAAAGCCTGCGGCAAAAGCATCACCGGCACCAGTGCTATCGAGTTGACCTGCAAGAGCTGCCGATGATTCAACTCTATATTCGTGATCCTTATCGCAAATGTAGCCAGTCATAATCCGGCCTGCTTCCAGGGATAATCCCTTGCCCAAAGTAACCACGACGACCTGGCATCCTTGCTTGAGGCATTCCTTCGCTCCAGCCACGAGATTCTCACCGGTTAATTTTTCCAATTCATCTTTATTGATAAATAACACATCGGTTTTTTGAAGCAGGGGAGAAAGAGCCTGCATCCCTCTGACAGCATAAAGCATTCCAGGGGCAAAGCTAATTTTAACTGAACCTGATAATTTTTTCAGCAATTTAGCTTGAATAGTGAATTGCTTCTCATCTACAAAAGACGAGAAGTGAACTATTTTCGCCTGGCTCAGGTAATTTGCATCTATATCCTGAGAATTAAGCACGCTATTCGCTCCAGGCAGGAGATAGATGGCACGATTTCCCAATTCATCAGTGATACATAATGCAATGCCGGTCTTTTTCGTCTTTTTAATGCGAATGTGTGTGGTATCCACGTTGATTCTTTGGAGGTCGCTGAGGCAGGCTTTGCCTTGCGCATCGTCTGCTATAACGCCCACGAATCCCGTTCTTACACCTAACTTAGCTAAGCCATAAATAGTATTAGCTGCTGAACCACCGGGAGTTACCGTAACACGGTCAATTGGAACTTCTCCATCAAGGACAATCTGCTTTACGCGATATAAATAGTCTATATTCAAAGCGCCGAATCCAATTACCTCAATAGTTGACATAATACTAGCCCAGCCTGGCTGCTTCTTTTCTAACCAAACGCCGTATCCTGCTATGGATTTCCAGAGGTTCAGTCATATCATTACTTCCTGCCAACCAGTGGAAGTGACCTCGATTGCCTTGGCCTCCAATTTCCTCCTTTTCCTTAACCATTTTCTCCACTGCGCTTGGATTTCCTTTGCTCCAGGTTTCTAATATCACCCATAAATCGTCGAGTCGGGTGGATGCTAAGCTCATGGTCGAGTAGGGTAGGGCATACTGATTGGCATTGAACGAAATGGCTAAGCCGCCAGCGTTGTCCACTGCTTGAAGCATCTTAAAGTCAGTGATGCTGTCTCCGACAGCTACCCAGTGAGAAAATGGTTCTCCCGTTTTGACTGCAAAATGTTCCAGTGCTTTTACCTTTCGGCTTCCACCTGTGGGTTTCACTTCAATTACCATTTTGCCTGACTTAGTCCGTGGTAATTCCTGCCAATAGAAATGGTCAAGCAATTTCTTTGTATCGTTGTCATCGACTGTAGGGGAAAGGTTCATAATTTGTTTCTCTATCTGCTCCAGCAAAGTGAAATCGTCTTGGCTGAGTAATTGAGAAATCTTGTTTAAGGGGAAAGAGGTGCATGCTACGTTTTGTGCAGGGATTCCCAGCCTTTGGGTAATACCGGTAGCGTATTGTTCATAGCTGGTACTGGCACAGAAAACCTCCCATCCATGGGTTTTCAGTTTGGAAACAAGTTCAGACGCTCCGGGAGTGAAGGGAGCTTGCTGTCCCATAATGCCAATCTGCTTCTCCGTGATGCCATGATAGGCGAGAAAGGGGACGATAAGAGCTAAAGTATCACCTGGCTCATAGTTCTCCCTACCCTCAAGGGTTAACAAATCATCATAGCGGCTGATGACTTCGAAAATCCTGTCTCCATTGGGGAATAACTTCATTAGCTCGTAAGCATTATCCTGAGGGGCTAGGGGTCCTTCAAGGTCGAAGCATATCAAATTCATTCTAATATTGCCTGCACTGCCTGGTTTACTTCATCACTGAGGTCATATCCCTCAATGAAATTTCCGTTGGCATCGACTACCTTGCCATCTTTGATGCCTATTTGCTTTTCACTGAAAGCCTTCAGTGTGGAAATGATGAGAGGAAATTCCCGGGCAAGTTCATGGCGGCGAATAAGATGGAACAAGTTTTGTTTATCACCCTTTTGCCAATATTTTTTGAACGGTTCATCCATGACAGAGAATAAGCAATACGCCACCACAGGACCTTCATCCAATTTTGGAGTCACTAAATGCATCATCGCTCCCGCTTTATCAGCCTTGTTTTCTATCAATTGCCAGATTACCTCTTGCCAGCTACCTTTGGGTCCGCCTGGAGGTGCAGGATGAAGGTTGAGCATATTATAGTTGTGACACATCTCCTCTCCCACAATGAGCATGTAACCGGCAAGGACGCAGAGGTCTGGAGAGAATTTCTTAATTCTGCTCATTGCCTCTCTATCATATCTGATACGCCAATCCTGCGTACTGTTTACTGTTTTGAAGTTTTTGTGTGATAGACAAATCAAGGGCAAATTATAGCTGTGAACCAATTCGAAAAACAGATCGCTCTCCTCGGACTCACCTGGCTCACGATTGCTGAAAACAAAGCTGAGTTTCGCCCTAATTCCACCGGCATAGATGCTTTCTTGCACAGCTTGCAAGAGCTGCCGGGCAGCTTCATCTCTTCCTGTGGAAAACCAGCCGATATTCACCAGGAAAGCAACCTCTTCCTTGTCTTCCACCACAGACTAACGAAATGAAGGAGGGGACTTGACTTCTGCCCAAATATCTTACCCCGGGTTAGGCAATTCAGAAAATCTTCAGGCCCATTAAATTCAGGCATTTCCACGTAAGCCCTACCAATTTCACGGATGGTATGAGCGTCGCTTCCAGCACTGGCAGGTAATCTATACTCTGAAGCCAATTTAGAAGCTTTAGGAAAGGCATTTGGGAAAGGGATGCGAGAGTTGAACACCTCGATGAGATCAACCTGGGATAGAATTTCCTGTGATAGTAACTTCTTATTCTCGCGAAATGAATGACCAAATGGGTGAGGTATATTAACCAGCCCACCCTGGCTCTTAATTCGCGCGATCGTTTCTTGAGCAGATAATCCGCGAGGAATCTCCTGAGTGAGGAACAGCCCCATCAACTCACCGATAGGCGTCATAATTTCCTCGGCGACGATTACATGAAACGGAGCGATTTCCTTCAACTTTAAGGCACCAGTTATGCTGTGATGGTCAGCTATTGCAATACAATTAATGCCTATCTGCAGGCAATGAGGCACTATCTTATCTAGTGGTGTCCCGCAATCCACGGAATAGCAAGTATGCACATGCAAATCCGCCTTTAGCACTTAGCCTGCCTTCCCCAGATACTCTCCTGTGCGGGTATCAACCTTAATAATCTCCCCGGTATCGATAAACAGGGGGACTTGAACATTGATGTCTGTCTCCAGCTTTGCCAGTTTACTGCCACCGGTAGCGGTATCCCCTTTGAATCCTGGCTCCGTTTGTATAACCCGAAGCTCTACCGCAGCGGGCAGCTCAACACTTATTGGTGTACCTTTGTAAGTTGATAGATCCAAATCCAGTGCTTCCTTCAAGTAATTCTTTGCCTCTCCCAGTTGTTCTGTCGTCAATGATATCTGTTCGTAGGATTCATTATCCATGAAGTAGTACATGCCGCTGTCGTTATAAAGATATTGAACGTGGCGGCGTTCAAGAAAAGCCGGAGTGAATTTATCACTAGCCTGAAAAGAGCGCTCAATGGTATTGCCGCTACGGATATCACGAAGCCGTAACCGAATTTGAGCTGAGCCGCGTCCTATCTTAATGTGTCGATATTCACTGACTTGATATATCTTGCCATCTAGCTCTATAGCTATCCCCTTCCTTAATTCTCCTGCGTCTATCATGTAATTACCTCCATGGCTTTCTCTGACCTGGTAAGCACCGTGGCTTTACCCTGTTGTAAGCTAACCGCATCCTCAATTCTAACCCCTCCCCACCTGGAGATATAAATCCCTGGTTCTACGGTGAAAACCATGCCATCAGTGAGCAAATCGTCGGAGCTAGGCCCCAGTGCCGGAAATTCATGCACCTCCAATCCAATGCCATGTCCCAAGCCATGTCCAAAGGCATTTCCATAACCAGCCTGTTGAATAACATCCCTGGCTAATTTGTCTGCTTTACTAGCTTTCATCCCGGTTTTGATTTGTTCTATAACAGTGAGTTGTGCTTTCAAGACGATATCGTAGATCCTGGTTAAGGTCTCATCTGGTTTACCGAAGCACAAGGTACGGCTGAAATCGCTACAATATCCATCAAACTTAGCCCCCATGTCAATAAGCACCGGTTCATTGGGACGGATTGTCCTTTTGGTAGGCTTAGCGTGAGGCAGCGCTGAGTTTGGTCCTGAGGCTACAATAATGTCGAAGGCTATCCCGTCACTGCCGTTTTCCCGTAAGCGTTTTTCTGCTTCCCACGCAGCCTCCTTTTCAGTCATACCTGGTTTAATGTTCGATTTGATTTGGGCGAACACAGTATCGGTTAGTTCCACGGCCTTAGCGATCAACCTCAGCTCATTTTTCTCCTTTATCGAGCGTAGATTCTCTACCAGGTTCGTGGTTGGGATAAGCTGTACATTAACTTTCTTCGTTTCTATTATTTTGCCGAGGTGTTGATAAACAGCGTAGGGAACAAAGTTTGCTTCAAAGCCTAATTTCCGCCATCTAAATTCAGCTACTAAGCTGGGCAGCCAGTCACTTAGATCGCCTTTGATTTGGATGATGTTAAAATCAGGGGCTTCTTTTTTGGCTTGTTCAATGTACCGAAAATCGGTAGCCAGGACGGCCTGGTTATGGGAAATAAGCAGCCATCCTGAGGAACCAGTGAAGCCAGAGAGGTAGCGGTAGTTTTCTATTTTTGAAACTAAAAGGGCGTCCAAGTTTTGTTGAACAATCAAAGGGCGAAGTTTCTGTAGGCGGTTTACTCCCAACTTTCTCCCTTCGAGAGCATTCATCAATCTTTGGCTGTCATTCTGAGCGAAGCGAAGAATCTGGAGACCCTTCACTCTCGTTCAGGGTGACAATTAAATACTTTCTCCCTTGAGTTCAGCTACTAAGGTTTCCAGAGCAATGATATATCCTCGCCAGCCAAACCCACTGATTTGGTCTTTAGCAACGGGGGCTATCACCGATGTAGCTCTCCATTCCTCCCGAGCATAAATGTTAGACAAATGAACTTCGATGACTGGAAGTCCGGAATCCGCCAGGGCGTCACGCAGCGAGAGACCATAGTGCGTAAGAGCTCCAGGGTTAATGACTATACCATTGGCTGAGCTTGACTGTTGTTGAATAAAATCCACCAATGCCCCTTCGCTATTGGATTGAAAGGAAACTATTTCTGCGTTCAATTTTTCCCCTTGTTTTTTTAACAAGGAGTCAATTTCAGGCAGGGTCTTTTCTCCATAAGTTGTCTTATCCCGTTTACCCAGCATATTTAGGTTTGGACCATTGATAATTAAAATTTTCATGAAGTTACCTCTACTTTCTCCTTATTTATATTCAATTCAGATAATTTCACTGTGCATCTACAAGCAACACACTTTGCCTCGTCTTCTTTATATGCCACTAAAAGCTTTCCACATTGGGGGCAAGGCTGTGGTATCGGTTTGCTATTTGTGATGAATTGGCACTTAGGATAGTTACTGCACCCATAAAAGACCTTCTTATGTTTGCCAATCCTCTGCACTAATTCACCGCCACATTGAGGGCAAGGGACACCCGTCTTGACCAGGAATGGCATCGTTGTTTTACATTGTGGGTACCCGCTACAAGCAAGAAATTTACCGAATCGCCCTACTCTTACCACCATAGGGCGACCACAATTGGGACATTTCTGGTCGGTCATCTCCACTACCTTAACTTTGTGCGCGTTAGCTAATGCACGTTGCAGCGTATCCTGGAAGGGAGGGTAAAAAGTATGTAACACAGCTACCCAGTCTTTCTTCCCCTGAGCTATTTCATCAAGCTCTTGCTCCATTTGTGCTGTGAATTTGGTTTCCACAATTTTAGGAAAATGCTGGCACAACATATTATTAACGACTATTCCTAGCTCTTCAGGGTGGAATCGTCCACCTTGCTTGTACACATACTGTCTTTCCTGGATAGTAGCCAGAATAGGAGCATAGGTGCTGGGACGGCCAATGCCCTCCTGCTCCAATGCCTTTATCAGTGTTGCTTCAGTATACCGGGCTGGTGGCTGGGTGAAATGCTGGTCTGGGAAAACACCTATATAGCTTAATTTGTCACCAATCTCCAGCTCAGGCAGCGAAGTAGGTATCTCTTTCTTATCACTCTCATCTTTTCCTTCACTATAAACAGCCATGAAGCCGGAGAATTTCATAAGCGAGCTAGCTGCCTTAAGCAGGTAGCCGTCCGTGCCTTTTGACACAAGCGCCTGTATTTCCACATTAGTGGTATCGTATAACGCTGCTGCCATCTGGCTGGCTACAAAGCGTTTCCATATCAGTTCATAAAGCTGTGCCTGAGCGGAATCAAGGAAAGGCTTGACTTTCTCTGGTTCCCGCATAACTTTGGTAGGTCGGATTGCCTCATGTGCTTCCTGGGCCCATTTTGTCTTTTTAGCGAAAGTGCGTGCCTTTGAAGGAAGGAAAGTCTTTCCATATTTTTTGTTGATGAAGCTTCTTGCCTCAGCAAGGGCGGAGGAAGCAATGTGAGTGGAGTCGGTGCGCATATAGGTAATAAGTCCCACCGAGCCTTCTTCACCCACAGGTAAACCCTCATAAAGCTGCTGAGCAACAACCATGGTATGTTTAGCAGTGAAGTGCAGCTTTCTCCAGGCTTCTTGCTGTAGAGTGCTGGTTATGAAAGGTGCAGATGGCTGGCGAGGCACCTGTTTTCTTTGAACACCGCTAACGTGATATTTAGACTTTTCCAAGCGGGCAACAATTTCTTTGGCTTGCTTTTCATTATGGACGTTCAGTTTTGTGCCATTGAGGAAAGCTACGACCTCGGCTTTGAAGCTTGTTTGTTGCTCCTGAGGAGCTAATTCAACTTCAATGCTCCAGTACTCTTCAGATGTAAAATTCTCAATTTCCTGTTCTCTATCAGCGATCATCCTGACTACTACCGATTGCACTCTGCCGGCGGATAGTCCCCGTTGTATTTTTCTCCACAGCAGCGGGCTTAGTTTGTAGCCAACAAGCCTATCCAGAATGCGTCTTGCTTGCTGGGCGTTAACGAGGTTCATATCAATAGCACGGGGTTTCTTGAATGCTGCCCGGATTGCCTCTTCAGTTACTTCGTGAAACACAACACGGTGGATAGGGGTATCGTTTCCATCCAGCTTGGATGCCTTAATCAAATGCCAGGAGATCGCCTCCCCCTCACGGTCAGGATCAGTGGCTAAATATATGGAGCTGGCTTTGTTAGCGGTATCCTTGATTTCGCGGATTATTTTTCTTTTTGCCTGTAGAATGACATATTCCGGAGCAAAGTCCTTCTCAATATCCACACCCAGGCTTGATTTAGGTAGGTCACGGACATGTCCCACTGATGCTTTGACCGTGTAGCCGCGCCCCAGTATCCTGTTGAGCGTTCTTGCCTTGGCCGGGGATTCAACAATGACTAGTTTAACTGCCATGATTTATTCTTTGCCTACTCTACCACCAAGCACATAATTCATGTTTCCTACTTGCTTGACTATTCCTTTTAACTCCAGCATAGCCAGTGTGCTGCTTACTTCGGGCATGGCTAAACCACTACGCCGGCAAATCTCGTCTATGTGGTTTGGCTCGGAAGTCAGTTGAGTTAACACCTGGGATTCTTTCTCATTGGCAGGCAGGAATTCTTTAATCTCCAGTTGCTGCGCTATCGCGGTTGGATTCAGCTCCTCCAGAATATCATTACAATTGCACACCAACTTAGCTCCTTCCTGTATAAGATGGTTAGTTCCCTTGCTGCCTGGAGAAAGAATACTGCCCGGAATAGCAAAAACATCTCTGTTTTGCTCTACTGCCTGATGAGCAGTAATTAAAGCGCCACTTCTCTCACCAGCCTCTACTACCAGCACACCGAGGCTTAAACCACTCATAATTCGATTACGCTGAGGAAAATTATCAGCTTTCGGCCTAACCCCCAGAGGATACTCGCTTACCAGGGCTCCACGCTCCATAATAGCCTGAGCTAGTTTAGCATTGTCAGCAGGATAGACGATATCCAGTCCTGAGGCAAAAACAGCAATGGTCTCGCCACCGCTATCCAATGCTGTTCGATGAGCTATGGAATCGATTCCTCTGGCTAAACCACTAATGATAGTGATTTTGCTTCGCACCAGGTCAGCTACGATTTCTTCGGTTACCTGTCTGCCATATACAGTGGGCTTCCGTGTGCCTACCACTGCCAGGTAAGGGTCATCTTTTGGCAGTAAGTTGCCTCGAACATAAAGCACTGGCGGGTAGTCGTAAATCTCCTTTAACCTAGGAGGATAAGAAGGGTCTTCACAGGTAAGCACTTTTACCTTATATCGCTCCAGTTTCTCCATCTCGTCATCCAGGGAAATTCTGGGACGTAAGGCAGCCATGGCATTTACGCTCCGTGAGTCCAGGCCTGTTTGCTTTAACTCGCTTGCTGGAGCATTCCAGGCGTCTTTCAGATTGTCAAAATGCTCTCTTAATCGCGAAATCCTGACCTTGCCAATGCCGGGTATCCTGGAAAAACCTACCCAGTATTTCAGTTCGTCTTCATTTAGCATAGAACTTAGCCGATTTTAACACAGGTGCTAGCTAGGGACAATGAATTAATTCTCGCAGCTTTGGCAGTATTATCTTTGTAGCTTTATACCCTTGTTCTATAGCCTCGTCGGCCTTATAAAATGCAAACATTCCGATGGAACTAACATCAGGCTCTATGACTATGTCTGCCGATTTCGTTGCCATTCTGATTTTTTCATATTGCATAGCGTTAATTAACTGCATCAAGACCTCGAACATATTTGGGGTTTGCGGGTCTATTTTTCCTCTGCCAATATAAATCCTGGTCCTGGCGACATTGGAAAGCTCATCTAATATCTTGAGCCTATCCTTATTTCCTCGTATTAGACTATTGAGTCTCCTCTTTACAATCGATAGGCGAGTGCTTTCAGGGTAGAGAATCGGCTTATCCCTGACTTCTTTTGTAGCTCGACTCCGCCGTTTTCTTCGCTGAGCTATGCCAACTGTGTTTACAGCGATGACGACCTCGGCGCCCATCTTGCGGACAACATCCACAGGCATGGGATTGACCACTCCACCATCAACCAAGAATCTACCTCTCCACTTCACTGGCGTGAATATCATTGGCATCGAAATGCTGGCTCTTACTGCCTCTGTCACCGAGCCTTCATTGATAACAATTTCTTCCATGCTTTGAATATCGGTGGCGACAACGCTAAGCGGTATTTCTAAATCCTCGAACCTTACACCTCCAATAATGGAACTCAAGAATGATTTAGCCCTCTGTCCTTGTACAAATCCTTTCCACAGCAATATCAGGTTCAGGTCAACCAGGCCAGCTAACTTTCGCCAATCTAGCCCCAGCATTATTTCCTCTAAAATAGCAGCATTTCTCTCTTTGGCATAGCAAGCACCCGCAAGCGCTCCGGCACTTGTGCCGCTTATCATATCAATAGGGATGGATTCATCTTCCAGGGCTTTTAATACTCCAATATGAGCCATTCCACGAAATGCACCACCGCTCAGGGCTAAACCAACTTTAGGAGTTTTGCCCTTTGGATGCTTCATGTTCACTAATCTCCTTATCTCATAGCTACAATCAAGATAAAATTCCTAATCTCTGAAGGCGTAATCCACAGCAGCCTGAACATGTATTGCTGTAGTATCAAAAAGGGGGACAGAGCAATCTTTTTGCTTTATCAGGGAGGGCAACTCTGTGCAACCCAGGATAATTCCCTGAGCGCCCTGGTCAATAAGTTTTTGGATAATTGTTTTAACTTGCTCTCTTGACGACCTCGTTATCTTCCCTACGCACAATTCCTCAAAGATTATATTATTGACTGTCTGTCGGTCAGCCTCACTTGGAACTACGACACCGAGACCAAATTTATCTATCAAACGCCCTTTATAGAAATCCTCCTCCATAGTATATATAGAGCCTAAAAGACCAACCTTTTTCAAACCCGAGGAAACAATCTTTTCCGCGGTAACATCAGCAATATGCAGCAGGGGAATATTTATGCTTGCCTCAACTTCTTGAGCCATCTTATGCATGGTATTGGTGCAAATCAGAACAAAATCTGCGCCGGCTTTTTCTACTCTTTTTGCGGCATCCACCATTGAATCTGTTGCTTCACCCCACTTTCCCTGGATTTGAAGCTGCTCAATCTCCTCGAAATCGAGGCTATACATCACGATTTTTGCTGAATGAAGCCCGCCCAGCCTTTCCTTTACAGCCTCATTTATAATCCGGTAATACTCCGCCGTCGACTCCCAGCTCATTCCACCGATGAGCCCGATAGTTTTCATAGTTCCTTTAGCTCCTCTCTATTTATACCAGCTTGTTTCAATATTTCGAACATCGTTCCTTTTGGCAGGTCCTTTTTGTGCAGAGGCACAATCGCTCTCTTTCT
>Ga0315543_1000652_pt1 | contig 41300 bp, 38 predicted proteins | sample SalMarSW160210MG_2_FD_203098 | JGI IMG/M metagenome (GOLD analysis project Ga0315543, IMG submission 203098) | Salt marsh sediment microbial communities from the Plum Island Ecosystem LTER, Massachusetts, United States - Salt Marsh Sediment SW1601-210 ...
TTTTCCGGTGCCCAGATCTGAAATTTTAGAGTGTTTATGAAACAATCGAGCCTATCTTTAGTGATTAGTTCTTCATAATAAGCTTTTGTTGCAAGCCAGACGGTCTTATTAGCATGTGAAGTGTCCGGGACAGTCATATGTTTCGTCCAGTACCAGACATAGCCGCCGGTTAATTTGTGTGTGATTACTCCCCAGTCTTTTGGGGCGTGTTTGCCGAGCTCGCCGGCACCCGGAGCGGGCTGGTCAAGACTTATCCGAACGCCAATATATAAATCTGTCAAGAATTCAGCCCATTGTTTATAGGGGTACTTGCGATAACCTAATTTATGAAGGTCCATACAGATTGCCGCAAAGTGTTGTCGCCTACCGCGGGAGGAGTCTAATGTGATCAGAAGGTACATTTTTGATTTTGGACCATAAAGGTTTTCGGGTTTTATTGAAGGATTGTAAAAGAGCCATTTTTCGACAATGTTCTCTTCAACGAAGTCAGCAATTTCTTGCCAGCCAGGCCTGTTGGCTTGATAAAGGGCATCTGCGACCATAAGAAATCCGACGGCACCTTGAAAATCGCAAACCTGATTATGGCCACCTGTTTGTTTTTCAACTTTACTAAGAAAAAAGCATGGCCAAACGCCTCTTGGTTCTCCACGCCGAAGCAATCTACGCTGGTTTGCTTTGGCATCGGTTATTGTTCTGAAAACCAGCTTTTTGGCCTGCTCGAGGTAAGCAGGATTATCCGTGGCACGCCACATATCGATTAGCCCCTGCAGCTCTCTGCGGAGGTGATAAACGGCAGAGCCGTCTGCTAAGTTTTTGTAGCTGTTTTTCCGGTGATGTATTTCATATTTGTAGTCAAAGGTTGCAATAAGCCTTTTGAACAATATGGGTCGGTTCTCTTCGTGCAATGGGGATATTTGAGGCTTCAAGGCAGGAATTTTGTTTTTAAAATCGGCAACTGAAGATGTAGTAAGTATTTGGTTTGGTATTAGGCCGGCAAGCAGATACATAGCAAGAACTGCTGGGTTTTTCATAGTCTACTTAAACTCCTGCTTATGAAACACGGATACTAAGGTTACACCACATACAGTTTAAGTATTATGCGATATAATGTCAAGTTGATTCTTGCAGGATAAAATGCAAATTAAAGTTTGCCATCTTAGTTCCGCTCATTCAGATTTTGACGTTCGAATTTTTCATAAAGAGGCAAAAACCCTGGCGAAAGCCGGGTACAGTGTAACACTTATTGCCCAGGGTAATAAAGAAGAAATCGCAGACGGGGTAAAAATTGTTCCTTTACATAAGCCAAAAAACAGATTCGAGAGAATGACAAAAGTAGTATGGAAATTATTTAGATTAGCCTTAAAAGAAAAAGCAGACGTTTATCATTTTCACGACCCTGAATTGATACCTGTCGGCATTGTCCTTAAGCTTCTTGGCAAAAAGGTTATTTATGATGCCCATGAAGATGTTTCTAAAGATATTCTTGTTAAAGAATGGGCAGGAAGCATTACTATAAGAAAAATCATATCGGCCGTTTTCCGCGGCCTTGAGAAATTTGGCTGTGTTTTCTTTGATAGGATTATAACAGTTACTTCGAGGATAGCAGAAAAGTATCCTGCCCGCAAGACTATTGTATTGAGAAACTTTCCTATTATGGAAATGATAGACAAATTGAACTCTACCGAACATATTCATAAACGAAAACCTGTTATAATATACACAGGTGGGCTAAGTAGAGTTAGAGGCATTAAAAACATAATTCAGGCAATGGAAATAATCAAAGATAAAGCCGAATTGTGGCTTTTGGGCCGATGGGTCGGTAAAGGATTTAGGCAGGAGTGCGAGAGCTTGCCGGGGTGGGCGTATACACGATATTTTGGTATTGTGACTCTGGAGCAGATGTATAATTATATATGGCGGGCCGACATTGGAGTTGTTGTTTTTTTGCCCAGACCCCACAATGTCCATAGCTTGCCTAATAAACCATTTGAGTATATGGCTTGTTCTCTGCCTGTTATTATGTCCGATTTTGAGTTTTGGCGGGAAGTGTTTGATGATTGTGCTGTCTTTTGTGATTCAGAAAATCCCGCAGATATAGCTGAAAAAATAAACGCTATCTTATCAAATCCGGGAAAGTCGAAAGAATTGGCAAATCGCGGCAGAGAACGTGTTTTGGGGGAATACAATTGGGAGAACGAGAGTAAAAAACTTGTCCAATTGTATCAGGAACTGCTTAATGGCAGATAAAACGGTTATTACTGTGGTTGGCGATATAATACCTGGTGACCATCCTTTATACTTGGGTATTGGGGTTAGAAGTGTTACGGAGAAAAAAGGAATTTTTGTTTTTGAATATGTCAAAAAATCGTTTTTTGGGTCGAATATTATATTTGGGAATTTGGAGAGTGTGCTTTCAGACTGTTTTAAAAGAAAATGCCATGATAGTTTAATACTTCGGGGTAGCCCTGCTTTTGTAGAGCAGCTCAAAAATGCCGGTTTTAACCTGCTCAATATTGCAAATAATCATATCCAGCAGCATGGGGATGAGCCCCTTCTGGACACCATTGAGCTTCTTAATAAAAACGGCATAGGAGTTATCGGTTGTGAGAACCTGCAGCCCAAGATATTTACGTTTGGAGACATTAGAGTTGCATTTTATGGATATTCGTTAAGACCTGAACAGCATGCTGATAAAACAATTTATTCGAGAGAAAATGAAGGTAAGATACTTTCTGATGTTGTTAAGGTTAAGGGTAACGTAGATTATTTGATTGTTTCGTTGCATTGGGGCGATGAATATGTGTCATTCCCCCCTGTCGAGCAAATTACATTTGCCCATACATTAATTGATAATGGGGCAAGTGTTATCATAGGTCATCACCCGCATGTATTACAAGGTATTGAAGAATATGGTGGGGGAATAATCGCGTATAGTTTGGGCAATTTCGTTTCTGCTATGTGCCAGAAGAGGTCGAAGGTGACTACTATTCTAAAACTGATACTTAGCGGGAATTCGGTGGACTATGAACTCATACCGTGCAAAATCAATCGTAACTGTCAGCCTATGCCGCTCGAAGGTGATGAAAAGAGCAAAACTTTAGATGGTATTAAAAAATTGTCGAATTTTCCGCATGTCTGTCAGGCCAAATACTATAAGAGAGTTGAAAATAGTATCTCTGAATTCAGAAAAGAATATGCCAGGTTTCTGATGAAAAACTGGTGGCGATACCCTGTCAGAAATCTCATTATGATTTTCAGGGAATTTATTTTAAGAAGGTTGGGGATAAAGGAATAAATTGTTTAGATATTAGTCTTACAACGTTCTGACTATTATTTAGAGCTGATTATCTGGATTTTAATTATGGACATAAAAACCTGGATTTATAATCATTCACCTATTTGGTGGCAGAATCTTATGTGTAGTGTTGCTGGTTATGTTCGTGTCAGACAGCGGTATGATAAGTATTTCGAAAAACGTAAAGAGTTCTTCCGCAGGGCAGCAAGCTGGCGTTTGGCCGAAGCTGAAAACTACCAGCTAAAAAAATTGCGGGAGTTGGCCAGATATTGCTATGAGAAAGTCACCTTTTATAAATACTGGTTTGATCAGGCTGGTGTCAAGCCGGAGGATATACATTCTTTGGAGGACTGGAAAAAAATCCCAGCTCTTACTAAAGATCGTGTAAAGCAAGCGGGAAAAGATATCATTTCCTCTGATTATAACATTAATAAATTGATTGTTTCTCATAGCGGAGGAAGTACGGGCATGCCCTTGGCGTGCTATCATGACCATGAGTCTTTGACAAATCTTTATGCTGCTTTTTGGGTTTGTCACAGACAAGGGGTTAATAGGTCAGACCGTTTTGCCGCATTTCAGGGAATGAAGTTGATTCCTCCTTCACAGGTAGGCGGTCCTTACTGGCGGACAAACATCGCGATGCGTCAAAGGCTTTATAGTATTTATCATTTGTCGCCAAAAACTATCAGGGAGTATGTTGCAGATTTAGATAAGTTTAAACCCGTGTATTTCACAGGCTATTCAAATTCGCTCTATCTTTTGGCAAAGCTTGCTGAGGAAGCATCTATTAGGCCCCAATGGGCTCCTAAAGCTGTTTTTGCTACCAGTGAGCAGTTGTTGAGCAGCTATCGCGGGACTATCGAAAGAGTTTTCCGTACAAAAGTATGGGATGGTTATTCCCAGGATGAAACATGTGGCAGCATAAGTGAGCATGAATGTGGGTATTATCATTATGACCGTGCTTATGGCTATATAGAGTTTGAGGATGTGCGGACAAGCGGTAAATATCGTGTCGCGGAGATAATTTGTACAGGCTTCTTAAATAAATCTTGGCCGTTGTTGCGGTATCGAGTTGGCGATTTGGTAGAATACGAAGATGTCGACGTATGCCCTGTTTGTGGTTGTGCCGGGCCCGTTATTCATAGTATCAGAGGGCGCACAGGAGATGTGCTTCTTTTGCCAAGTGGCAGATATTTTCCACATATCAGTTTAATCGTAAAGGACTTACGTGGTGTTCGCCAGGTACAGTTAGTTCAGCAAAAAGTAGATGAAATTGTAATACGATATGTTCCTTCAGAGGATTTTCGCCAGGGTGAGGACGAAGAATTGATTTTACATAGTTTTCAGCGGGCTTTTAATGAGCCGGTAAATTGCGTACTTGAAAGATTAACTGAAATTCCACGAACGCAAGGGGGAAAATTTTTGTCTATTATAAACAGTTTAAGTCAGAGTGATAATTTGTAGATTGTTATAATTATCTGGATGATTGGTTATTTGAGAAACAGTGCGTTTGATTTTATAAGCTATGGAGACGCTATACGGGAATTGGAGGAAGGAGTATGAAGATTTTGTCTGTAGTAGGTGCTCGGCCTCAATTTATCAAGGCAGTTTTAATTTCCCAAAAAATACGAGCAAAAGAGATTAAGGAAACTTTGATTCATACCGGCCAGCATTATGATTTTAATATGTCTGATGCATTTTTCCAGGAACTGAATCTGCCCCAACCTGATTATCATCTCGGTATAGGCTCCGGCAGTCACGCCGAGCAAACAGGCAAAATGTTGATTGGGATAGAAAAAGTGCTGCTCAGGGAAAAACCAAACATGGCATTAGTTTACGGAGATACGAATACGACCCTCGCAGGTTCTTTGGCTGCAGCCAAACTTCATATCCCCGTTGCCCATATAGAAGCGGGACTGAGGAGTTATAACAAAAATATGCCGGAAGAAATAAACAGAGTTTTAACTGACCATTGCTCAGACATGCTTTTCTGTCCTACCGAGACGGCTGTAAAAAATCTTCAAAAAGAAGGCTTTGCCAACATGGCCCAAAACGGCAAGCTTATAGACGACAAATTTTCTCTGCCGCGTTCTGAATTCGCTGTTTCCGGTTTGAATTCTGCCTCTCGTGTTTTACCTTTGGTTGTAAATGTCGGCGACGTTATGTTTGATATCGCCCTGGAAGTGAAAAGAACAATGGAAAAAACGGGTAACGAGAAAAGCATTTTGGAGAGATATTTCTTAGAGGCCGAAAACTACATCTTAGCGACGATTCATCGGGCGGACAACACGGACAACAAGGAAAATCTGCAAAATATTATGGCGGCATTAAAAGAAGCAGCAGAAATGGGATTAAGGATTTTCCTTCCCGCTCATCCGAGAACACGAAAGGCCCTAAAGAAGTTTAATTTGATGAGCGGCATCCCAAAGAATTTAATCATAAATGAACCAGTCTCATATACGGAAATGATTGCCTTGGAGAGTAATGCAAGACTGGTTATCACAGATTCTGGCGGAGTTCAAAAAGAGGCCTATTTCTTTAAGACCCCCTGTATAACACCAAGAGATGAAACCGAATGGACGGAGCTGGTAGAAGCCGGGTGGAACAAGGTTGTGGGGACCCAAAAAGAGAATATCGTCAATGCAGTTTTAGGCGATTCAGGTGAGGATTTCGCAAACAAGGAATGGACGGAGTTTTACGGTAATGGCAGCGCTGCCGAGAAAATCGCAAAGGTACTGTTAAGCTATGAAAAATAACAAAATTGTATGGATGTTCAACCATTACGCAGTTACTCCCGAGATACCCGGTGGAACTCGGCACTATGACTTTGCTAAGGAACTGACAAAAAAGGGGTATAAGGTTACTATATTTGCTTCAAGTTTTCACCTGAGTCAGCACAAAGAGTTAAAATTAAGGGAAAATGAAACGTACAAGCTTGAAGGTTTTGACGGCGTGAACTTTGTCTGGCTAAAAACCTTTCATTATCAAAAAAACAACTGGAGAAGAGCGGTAAATATGTTTTCTTATATGCATCGAGCATATTGGCTTGGGAGAAAAATCACAAAAAAAGTTAGGGGGTTTGATAAACCTGATATCATCATAGGTTCATCAGTTCATCTGTTTGCTGTATATGCTGCTTATCTGCTGTCAAAGAAGTATAAAGTCCCCTTTATTATGGAGGTCAGAGATTTATGGCCACAAACTCTAATAGATATGGGACTTTCTAAATGGCATCCTTTTGTAATGATGCTATCTGTGCTTGAGAAATATCTGTATAAAAGAGCGGATAAAATTATCACTCTTCTGCCGAAATCTCATGAGTATATTGAAAAGTTCGGCATCAGGCTCAGTAAAATAGTGTGTATTCCCAACGGTGTCGATTTGGAAAGATTTAATTTAGGTGATGTTGGGCTTAAAAGACGGAAAATCTCAGATTCAAGTTTTACAATAACTTATGCCGGAGCAATGAGTAAAGCTAACGGTCTTGATGTTGTTGTCGAAGCTGCGGAAATATTATGTAAGAATTACCACAATATCGAGTTCTTGCTTGTAGGAGACGGGCAGGAAAAAGCAAGATTAATGCAAGTGGCAAAAGAGAAAAATCTTGATAATGTAAAATTCACCGAACCTGTTCCAAAAGATGAAATAGTAAAGATTTTGGCAAATGCGAACGCCCTGTTATTTAATTTGGAAGATTCACCAGTATTCAAGTATGGTATAAGTTCGAACAAGCTATTTGACTATCTCGCATCCGGTAGACCGATAATATTTTCGTGTAATGCTCCAGGCAATCCCGCTGAAGAAGCCAAGGCAAGTATTATAGTTTCTCCAGGTAATCCGAAGGAATTGGCCGATGCGATATTGAAACTGTATCATATGCCCGAAAAGCAGAAAGAAGAAATGGGACAAAGAGGCAGGGCATATATTAAAAAATATCATAGTATTCCGGTGCTTGTCGATAAGCTGGAAGCGGTAATTAAAGAGTTATGAAATTAGTCAGGGATAAAGATGAAGCTTTTAATTGTCACTCAGTATTTTCCGCCAGAAATGGGAGCGCCACAATCCAGACTATATGAATTAGCCAAGCGGCTAAGGAATCTGGGGTATGAGATTACTGTGTTAACCGGTTTGCCAAGCTATCCATTAGGCCGTATATTTGATGAGTATCGTGGCAAACTTCGAGTAACTGAGAACATGGATGGTATCAAAGTTATCAGGACATGGCTTTATCCCTCGAAGTCCAGGAAACTCCTGCCCCGATTGCTGAGTTATATATCTTTTGCTGTTACTTGTTTGTTGGTTGGGGCATGGGGATTAGGTAAACAGGATGTAGTTTTGGTCGAAAGCCCTCCCCTGTTTTTGGTGCCCTCAGCTCTTATTATAAGTCGAATAACCAGAAGCAAGCCGGTTATGATGGTTGCCGATATCTGGCCGGATATTATTATTCGTATGGGACGTATTTCAGAAAAGAGCATTTTGGCAAAAGGCATGCTTTGGCTAGAAGAGTTTTGTTATACACATTCCTCTGCTGTGGCCTTGACCACGCCGGGAATGTGTAACCAAGTTCGAAGCCGATTTCCCCAGTTGCCAAATGTGACTATAATCTCCAATGGTGTCGACACAAGCTTATTTCGTCCTGAACTGCGTGACCAGACAATTCAGTCAGAACTTGGTGTAGGGCCAAATGATTTTCTGGTTGGCTATTGTGGCCTTCACGGTTTGTGCCAAGGGTTGGAGGTCGTTTTGAAAGTTGCCGCAAAACTTCAGCGTCGAGAGGATATTCAATTTATAATGGTAGGGGATGGACCGACAAAGGAAACCTTAGTCAAAATGGCGGCAGAAATGAAACTGCAGAATCTTCGTTTCTTGGATAAGCGGCCCAAAAAGGAAATGCCCCCTTTACTAGCATCTCTTGAAGTCAGCTTAATGCCGTTGGCTCTTCAACTGCCGGGAGCCATGCCGTCTAAAGTATATGAAGCTCTTGCATCCGGGGCGATCCCAATTGTTGCTAAAGGGAGTGATGCAGAGCTACTTGTCAGACAAAATAACGCTGGATTAAGCTACGAACCTGGAAGTGTGGAAGAATTAACCCAGGCTATTCTTAGGCTGGCGGATAGTCGCGAACTACGGAAAGATATGAGAGAAAATTGCCTTCGTTTGGCTAAAAGATTTGACCAGGATATTCTGGCCAAACGTGCCGCTAAAATATTAACTGCAGTAGCTGGGGGTAGAACACTGCCGAAGATTAGTTGGTAAGTCGGAAAGATAAATGATGCGATTAGCCCTTATACGTGAGTATGAATCCGCATTTGCCCTGTGGTTTGGCTCAAACTATGCGTTTTCATTCTGGAAAGGACGAGTAGCTTTATATGTGATATTGAAAGCAATGGGGATTGGGCCAGAGGATGAAGTCATATTGCCCGGCTATACGTGCGTGATGGATGTAAATCCTATGAAGTATCTTGGTGCAAAGCCGGTTTATGTTGATATTGAGCCGGAAACTTTCAATATGAATGTGGAACTGCTGAAAGGGAAAATCACGCCGAGTACCAAAGTTATCATAGCTCAGCATACGTACGGCTATCCTTGTGATATGGATGCAATTATGAATATCGCTAATGAAAATGGTATCCCTGTCATCGAAGATTGCTGCCTTGCGCTTGGTTCGAAATATAAAGGCAAAACAGTGGGAACGTTCGGCAAAGTTGCATATTTTTCGTTCCAATGGAACAAGCCTTATACAACCGGATTGGGAGGAATGATTCTGGCAAACGATTCGGGGCTTGCACAAAAAATTGAATCTTTATGTGCTAAAAAGTTATGCAACCCATCGAAGAAAGAAGTTTTGATGTTGGTAGCACAGCTTGTAATTTATAGGGCATTTATTTACCCGAGGACAACAGCCCTTGCCCAAACGGTTTTCAGATACCTTACAAAAAAGGGCGTTGTTGTTGGGTCGTCAGGAACTTGTGAATTTGAACCAAAAATGCCACCCAATTTTTTCAAGGCTATGAGTGCTGTGCAGGCTCGCTCAGGTTTGAGACAGCTCAAAAAGATTAGCAGAAACATTGAACATCGTAAGAAAATGGCTCATCTTTATGACCAGCTTCTTGAGGAAAAAGGTTGGCCCTCGCGCAAATACGATACGTCCAATACGGAGCCGGTTATGGTTAGATATCCGGTTAGAATTACCGAGAAAGACAAAGCCCTTGCAGAGGCCGCAAAAGCAGGCATTGAACTTGGCAGTTGGTTTGAATGTCCATTGCATCCAATTGAAACTCCTTTGGAAGCTTATGATTATGAAATCGGCATATGTCCTGAAGCGGAAAAAGCAAGTAGAGAAGTTGTCAATCTGCCTTTGCACCTACGTACAGATGAAAAAACAGCAAAAAGGACGGTGGAGTTTATAACCCGCTTCACTAAGGTAATATGAAAAGATTGCTTGATATAGTCTTGTCTCTGCTGGCTGTAGCAATTCTCTTGCCGGTTCTTGTTGTTATAGTCATAGCAATCAAGCTTACGAGTAAAGGCCCAGCAATCTTCAGACAGGAAAGGGCTGGCAAAAACGGTAAGCCGTTTATATTCTACAAGTTCCGCACGATGCGGACAGACGTGAATCCATTCGGGCCAAGTCCAAAAACCGGCGATGACCCACGCCTGACAAAAGTAGGGAAATTCCTTCGTGAGTATTCACTTGATGAACTGCCGCAATTATTTAATGTATTAAAAGGGGATATGAGCATTGTCGGGCCTCGGCCGCTGTATGTTTCACAAATGGCGGAGTGGAACGAAAGGCAAAAAAAGCGATTGCTTGTTAAACCTGGTTTGACAGGGTTAGCGCAAATAAAGGGCAGGGGGGAGTTGACACGTGAAGAGAAACTTGAGCTCGATGTCAAATATGTGGAAACAGCAGGTTTTTTGACCGACATAAAGATGATTCTGGCAACTATCGCACAGGTGTTCAGGCGGAAGAATATATACGAGAAAAAATACTCCGAAACCGAAGAGACAAGAGGGGACAGAAAAGAACAGCCACAGAGGTCACAGAGAAAAGAATAGATTCTTCGCTGCGCTCAGAATGACAACCTTAATGGATTCCTGCTCCCTTGGGGACAAGTTTCGCAGGAATGACAACTTTACGCAACGCACAATACGACATACGAGATGGCCAAGTATATAACAAGAATAGAGCAGTTGGAGCATCTAAGCGAGCAGGAACGAGTCGAGCTAAAGAAAGTCACTGACAAGTTTGCCTTTCGCAGTAATGACTATTATTTGTCACTTATCGACTGGGACGACCCCGATGACCCGATACGACAAATTATAATCCCCCATATACAGGAACTCGACGAATGGGGCCGGCTTGACCCTTCGGACGAAAAAACTTACACGATTCTGCCGGGGCTTGAGCACAAATATAATTCCACCGCATTGCTTTTGGTAAGCAACGTTTGTGACGGTATATGCCGGTACTGTTTCCGTAAGCGTGTTTTCATAAAACCGCAGAGCGAGTATTTGCGGGACCTGCCGGCGGCACTGCGATACATAGAGCAGCATCGTGAGATAACCAATATACTTCTGACCGGTGGGGACCCGCTGGTTCTTACAACCCCGAAAGTTGAGAATATTATCCGACAAATAAGGGAAATTGAGCACGTTCAGATAATTCGCATCGGGACAAAGACACCAGCGTTCAATCCGTATCGGATTGTTGATGACCCTGCTTTGCTGGAAATGGTCAGCAAGTACAGCACTGGGAGAAAGAAAATATATTTTATGACTCACTTTGTTCATCCGCGGGAGCTAACGGATTTGGCAGTTAAGTCTGTTCGTTTGCTTCGCAGGGCTGGTGCAATTATTGCCAATCAGATGCCGCTTATAAGAGGCCTAAATGACGAACCTGGAGTTTTAGCTGAACTGTTTGCGGAACTATCATTTATCGGTGCGGCTCCTTACTATATTTTCCAGTGTCGGCCGGCTGTGGGAAACAAAGCTTATACTGTGCCCATCGAGGAAGGATACGAGATTATAGAGCAGGCCAAAGCTCGTGTTTCCGGATTAGCAAAGCGAGCACGTTTTGTGATGTCACATTCGAGCGGTAAAATAGAAATAGCAGGCAAAACAAGCGACAGGGTCTATTTTAAATACCACCGTGCAGCTTGCGATGAAGACAGCGGGAGGTTTCTGGTTTTCAAAAGTAATCCGGATGCCTGCTGGTTTGACGACTATGATGAGGTAATTCGCGATTATCCTGTTAATCTGCCTTACAGGTCATATGGACCGGAATAAGAAAATGATTCCTTCGACGAAGCTCGGGACAAGTATCGATGAATGATAATTGATGGTTGAAAAAACAGCGATGCTGATAAAAATCGGTGTGATTTTTTCGTTGCTTTTTGGGCTGGCTATGCCAGCCTTTTCTTTAGAGCCGGAGCAGATATTGATTGTAGCAAACAGCGACATTGCGGCATCTGTGCGGATTGCCCAATATTACTGCGAGAAACGAGGCGTACCAACAGACAATGTTCTCGCTTTACCTTTAGGAGCGGGCCTCAATGACACAATCTCCAGAGACGATTACGTAAAACGGCTTGCCGAGCCTATTCGCAAAAAATTATCCAGCTTTGAATTTGGTACTGAAATCAAATGCCTGCTGACGACATACGGTATGCCAATCAAGGTAGGAAAGCGAGGGCCGTTAAAGGACCAGGAAGATAAGATAAGACAATTAAAAAGACTGGCTGAGCGGGAAAGAATTAAGATTGAGCAGTTAAAGCAGAACGGCGTAGCCGACACATCCAGGGAGATGAAAGATACCAAACGTAAACTGGCTCAGTTGCAATCCGAAATCGACCCTGTCATCGGCAAAGAAACAAATGCGTCGGTGGACAGTGAACTATCAATGGTGCTGCTCGGCAATTATGAACTGTATCGCTGGCAGCCGAATAGACTGAAGGATAATTTACTGGGTCTGAATTTTGACACGCTTATGGTTTCCCGCCTTGATGGGCCAAGCTTCGAAATAGCAAAAGGTCTTATCGATAAAGCAATAATGGCAGAAAAAACAGGGTTAAGAGGCATTGCTTACATCGATTCACGGGGCATTATAGATGACAAAAAGCCTTACTCGTCTGGCTATTTTGACCAATCTTTACGGGACTTGGCAGTATTTATAAGATTTCGAACGGAGATAGCTGTTAAAGAGGAGCGAACAGAGAAAGTTTTCGAACCTGGGGTGTGTTCCCAAACAGCTATTTATTGCGGCTGGTACAGTTTGAAAAAATATGTTGACGCCTTCGATTTCGTTGATGGTGCAATCGGCTATCATATCTCAAGCCTGGAAGCGGTTGACCTTCGCGACCCGAACAGCAACCAGTGGTGTCCGGCTATGCTCAAGGATGGAATAGCCGCTACGCTGGGAGCGGTGGCTGAGCCGTATCTTCATTCGTTTCCTCAGCCAAAGGAATTTTTCCTGGAGCTATTCAACGGTCGCTGTCTTGTCGAGGCATACTACCGCACGAAACCATTTAATTCGTGGCAGTTGGTTTTGATAGGCGACCCTATGTACAGGCCTTTCAAAAACCTCAAAAAGTATTAGGATGACAGTCTTTGAGTGCGGCCCCGGCGAAATAAAGCAATCAGGCAAGTTGTAATAACAACGGCTGCGATTCCTGCAACAGAGATGATTACATCCTTCACTCCAAAATCTTTGCCGAAAATTACGGAGAACAATTTTACAGTTAATAAAAAACCTACGGGCAGAGCTAATGCCGCTATCATCCATTTAGGTTTAGGAGCTTTTATCGGCAGGAGAAGATGTATATATCGAAGCCACAGCATAGTGAAAAATCCATAGGCGAAAAGATGAAAAACCGCATTTGTAATCGGCACTAGGTCAGCCAGATTCGCTCGTGTAAAATTTGTTAAAACAAAAATAGTAGCACCTGTTATCACAAGGGACGCAGACCAAAAGGGAAAAATTGTAAGCAGAATCAAGCCTGCGAGTGTACCTCCTAAGTCAGCAAAAAAATCCATGACATCAGGGCCGCGCCCTACATAATACTGAAGCACTTCATCAACAACCCCGTACCAAACCACTGCAAGAAGTACCCACCAGGCGCTAGCTTTGCGCCAGTTTACTTTCTTGGTGGGACTGATTGCAAACCACAGTAGAAAAGTCAAAATCAAATATGCAAGGAAATGAAGGCTTTTATCGGACACTTGGGCTTTGTAAACCAATCGCGGAATAGGCATGTGTGCAAGGATAAAGATACCCGGCCAATAAAGCAGTAATAAGATTATCGTTAGCTTTTGTCGGTGTGATAAAACCATTAAAATCGGCCTAAACGCGGTGCCTGGTTCCCATTATTCAATACTTCACATTTTATCAACTGCTTCTTTAATTTTATCAAAGATTGGTTTATGATGTAATGGACAATTTACTAAAAATTGGAGAAAAGTTATGTTCAGTTCAATAATTGAATTTATAAAAAGCGCAATAGCCGAACAGATAGTGGGCGACCCCATTTGGGCAACGATAGCCTTAGTGGGACAACTGGTGTTCGGCGGACGATTTGTCCTTCAGTGGATAGTCAGCGAATACAAGAAAAAGTCTCACGTGCCGACTTCTTTCTGGTTCGTATCGCTCCTCGGCAGCCTCATCCTGCTTAGTTATTCCATTCACATAAAAAATCCTATATTTATGTTGGGTTTTTCGTTGAATACCCTTATATATATCCGCAATCTTCATTTGATTTATAACCACGCCAAAAAAGGTGTGGTAACAGCCGTCGAAAGAAATGGGGACTGAGTCTTTGAACTGGAGCAGCCGCTCCAAAGTAGCTGCATTTACTCCTCACAGGAGCTGTAGCGATTTGTAATCGGCAGTCTTCTGTCTTTGCCAAAGGCCTTTGGTGTAATTTTTACCCCTGGCGGTGATTGACGTCTTTTATATTCGTTACGGTCAACCATACGGATAACGCTATGGACCACATCCTCTGGCAGGCCGGATTCGATGAGCTGCTGTGCGGATTTGTCTTCTTCTACGTATCCTTTGAGGATTTTATCGAGTAAATCATAATCCGGCAGGGCGTCGCTGTCTTTTTGGCCGGGCCTCAGCTCAGCACTTGGGGCTCTGGTTATTACATCGGCAGGTATAACCTGCCGTCCTGCCGTTTTGTTTATATGTTCAGCCAGCTTATAAACAACGGTTTTAGGCACGTCTTTTATCACTGCGAACCCGCCGGCGGTATCTCCATACAAAGTGGCATAGCCGACTGCCGTTTCGCTTTTGTTGCCGCTTGTCAGTACCAGAGAGCCGGTGCTGTTGCTCAGCGACATCAGGATACTGCCGCGGATTCTGGCCTGTAGATTCTCATAAGCAACGCTTTCGTTGTCCCAGCCGGGCGCCTGCTTTAATACCTCGTCGAACTGCTTCAGTATCGGCCCGATTGGGATGGTAAAAAACCCTGTGCCTAAATTCTTTGCTGTTCTTTCGGCGTCAGCTATTGTCTCTGGACTGTTGAATTCCGAAGGCATTGTAATGCCGACAACGTTTTCAGCTCCTATTGCGATAGCAGCGATAGCGGCGGTTACGGAAGAGTCTATTCCCCCGCTAAGACCCAGCAAAACCTTTTCAAAGCCGTTTTTTCGAGTATAATCTCTTACCCCGAGCACAATCGCCTGGTAAATCTCATCAATTTCATTAGTCGGTTGCTGCGCCGGCGCCCCCTTTGGCTCTACTTGCACGCCTTTATTCGTGGCAGTGACATCTGCGATTAACAAATCCTCGTCGAATGCCTTCGCACAAGCGGCGATTTTGCCGCTCGAATCGGCGAACATACTTCGCCCGTCGAAAACCATCTCGTCCTGCCCGCCGACGAGGTTGCAGTAGCAGACGGCGCAGTTAAACTCTTCCGCACACCTGCTGAGCATTTCCTGTCTTTGCGTGGTCTTGCCTACGTGAAATGGCGAGGCCGAGATATTAAGAATCATTTGGATTTGCCTGCCTCGACTCGGGCTCTCCGAGGCGGGCCCGGCATCCTTGAGAAAATCCGCCAGCCAATCAATATTCCACACATCTGCGCAAATGGTTACGGCTATACTGAGTCCTGCTACCTTGATTACCACCGGCTCGTCGCCGGTCTGGAAATATCTCCGCTCGTCGAACACGCCGAAGTTCGGCAGCAGCCCCTTTCGATAAATCTTGCTTATTTTCCCGTTTCCCAATACAGCGGCGGAGTTGTAACAGTTATCCCCGGATTCCTCCGCAAAGCCGACTATTATAGTTATGGCCGGGCACTCGGCGGCTAACTTCTTGACCGCCTCGTAATTCCGTCCCAAAAAGTGCTTCTTGAGCAGCAAATCTTCCGGCGGATACCCACAAACAGCTAATTCCGGAAAGACCAACAAGTCCACGTTGGAGCCAAGCGCCTCGATATAGATGCTGCGCATCTTCTCGACATTGCCCGCCAGATCGCCTACCATCGCGTTAAATTGTCCTAAACCTACTCGCACTTCTCGTTCCTCGTCTCTCGCTCCTCACTAATCACGATTCACGAACGTATTCTACTATTATCTCCCGGACTATCAATTAATTTTAATTGTGGTAATTTAGAAAATGGGCTAAAATTTGGTCTGCACCTTCGGAGAGGAACACACTGCTGGATTAGTGGTTGTTATTTGACATTTAAATATGTTGGTTAATGTTGATATTTTAAGAACTGAGCAGACTACAGGATAATGTAAGTGGAAATAACTTCATTCCACTTTTATTATCTATGACTTTACTTCGCTAATCCGGATTACTTACCTGCCAAACTTGTCTACTGCCTGGTTTCCGAGCGCTGTCTCTCCCGCCGAGTTAGCGTGGCAGCCGTCCGCGACCTCTGAGTTGCGGAGTGTGAATATACCGGAGTATATCACGTTCTGCGACGGATCATTGCCCGCCTGTTGTGCAAGGTCGTCAGTGAGCTGGGGACCGTCAGCTCCTGCCAAAATACACACGTTGCCCTCGGGGTAGAGCGGCTGACCGGTAATGTAAATTGTCGCACCGTCCGCTGCATGCTGGCGTGCGTTGGCGATCATCTGTTTCACTTCGTCATACGTAGCACCCTGCCATGCGAAGATACAAATCTGAACCCACACAGCACTCGGTCTTCCGTATAGAGCCACTTGCTCATCAAACTTCCGCCAGGCACTGGAATTGGTATCGGTCCAGTTCTGAACAACCAGGCCTCCAGTACCGTACGAACCCCACATACGCCTTCCGCCGACCGCCCGGTAACCAGTCGCAACGTTTTCAGCCATCGAACACCCAATGAAGCCCATAGAGTTTTCAGGATATGAACCTCCATATAGCCAGTTATCGGCGATATCGGCCAATGTATATATATCGTAAGTTGTCTGCCAGCCCTGACCGAGTATCGCAAAATCTATAAAGTCCACCTTCAAGTCCTCATTGAGGTCACCGGGAATACCGCCGCCAGTCATATTAACAACCGTTCCATCACCTTTAACCACAACAGTATCATAAGTGTTGCCATCGGCTATTATCGCATTGCTGTCAAAAATAGTAATTACCTCTGCTTGGACAATTGCTGAGGGAATTAACGTCAATGTCGCTATCCAAATCACATTTTTTGCAGATTTCATTTTCTTTCCTCGCAAAATTTATTTATATTTAGAACGCACCGATTGCGCATATGACGTTTTATATTGATTTTAACCGAATAGAGGTATTTCCTCCCGCATACCATTCTACTTGTCTCTCTTGCCCTTTGCCCCCAGCCAAAGGCCATTCTAATTATACTCTTTTGCCGTTGTAAAGCAAGGAAAAACAGGATAGGTTTTTAGCGTTTCCTTCTCACCATCACCGCACCGAGGCCGAGCCGCTGACGAGAAGGTCATTGAAGATTTTTGAAGATAGTCTCGGCCACGACCACTCCTCAACCATAATCGTCCGTGACAATCTGGAAGACCTTATCAAAGAAAATAAAAAACATAACTAATCCACAAAACTTGCTGTTGCGTCCTCCAGTTCGAATCCCGTTTCTACTTGCTTCAGAGTTTCACTCCTACGCAATACTAAGGTTTCTTGTTGCCTGTCCTGTGGGCGGCTTCCGGAAACAACAGCAATTAGGCAAACAACCAACTCAACACTAAAAACTCAAAACTCCACCTTCGGCGGTTGGCCTCCGGCAGCTTGCCCTGCTTGCCCCGTGAGATGCGCCGTCTGCTATCTCTTTGGGGTGGGCACTGCGCAAGACAATGTTTCCCTCACCCCAATTCCTTAGCACTTAAATGCTATATTAGTATATTCGCATATACTAATATACACATACTCATCGCTAAAGTCCTTTTCCAACCGCTGTTCTATCTAAATAGACCGCGAACGGCCTTGTAAATTCGCTCTACGTTTTGTTCATCTATATTATAATAAACATTGGTTCCACTCTTGTAATATTTTACAAGGCGTGCATCTCTTAGAATCCGAAGATGCTGAGAAGTTGCAGATGGTGTTATACCTAATTGCGATGTTAGCTTCGTGACACTAATTCCTCCCCGCTTAAGAATCTGCACAATCCGTATCCTCGCCTCAGCCGAAAACAATTTAAATGTTTCTGCCAGTTTTCCCGTATCAGCCATAACCGCCATCCGCCTTTCTTTGATTCAAAATACTCTAATCCTCATACTTTAACATCTTCATATATCTTCTAATAAAAATAAGTAACTGCTAAATTAATAAAGATAAGTAGCTGCTAAATCGGTATATTAGTATATTCGCATATACTAATATACTAAATTATTTATTAACTTTCTACATTGTTGTTACTATTATTACTACTCACATAGCAGCTTTTTCTCAATCCCCCACAACCCTTCTTTCCTCCTCTCGGCTTCCGGAAATTTATCCTGCGGACAACATCAAAATACTTTCTGTTTCCTCCGGTTGCCTGTCTTGCAGGCGGCCTCCGGTGGCATCCAGCGACACTGCGTAAATTTACCCTTTACTGTATGGCTATAACCAACGATAATATTGCCCTATGAAAAAAAGGGTTTCACAAATCACAAGCAGTCTGCTTTGCCCGTTTTCTACCGACTGGATAATCATTGTTAGGCCCATATGAAGGATTACAGATGGCACTGCTTGGTGAAGAAGTCGTAGAAGAGTGGCTCAACCGCCAAGGTTACTTCACGATCCGAGGAATCAAACTTGGCGTACATGAGATCGACATTCTTGCGTTCAAACCCCACCCGAACGGACCCCAAGAATGCCGTCACATAGAGGTGCAGGTGTCCACTAACCCAATCGCATACATTAGCAAAGTTCCCAAGAAGATTCAGAAAGCCCGCAGCATTGGTCCCGACAATGCGAAGGAACGGACAGTTGACGAACTGAAACAAGGTATTGCCGAATGGATAGCGAAAAAGTTTGACCACCCCAAGAAGGTTAAGCTGCGGAACCGACTTTTTCCTGGCGAATGGTCACGAGAACTGGTTGCCAATGAGGTAAAACATCCCAAAGAACTCAATCTGTTGCGAGAAGCCGGTATCACCATACTCCGCCTGAAAGACATCGTGCATGAGCTGGCGGAGACAGACACGCTCATTCAGGCCGCTGCAGGGAATGACCTGTTTACCCTAATGCAACTAGGGAAAGAACAAGCCGAACAAGGCGCTGAAGTCAGACGCGGGAAACATCGCCGGTGATTTGCGACATTCGATGGGTTTTGACCCGTTTTATACAGACTGTATAATTATTGTTAGGTCAATGGGAGATGGATCATGGAATGGACAGAGCTAATCTTAGAACACTTCGTTCAGATTATTCACTATATCGCTTGGCCTGCTGTTGCCTTGGTTAGTTTGTTTTTATTCCGCAAAGAGCTTGGTGTTCTAATGGGCCGGATTAGAAAGGTCGCGCGTGGTAACGCACTTGTTGAGTTTTCTGATACAGATGAACAAGGTGAGACAGAGAAACTACCCCTTCCGGATCTGCGGACAAAAACTGAAGAACCTACTGATCTGTCAAAAGAGGCAACAAGGATTTTAGCAACAATTTGGCAACGTCAGAAGCATCACTTCAAAGACGATTTCAGCAAGCGGTGGAGTTTCCGAGTCCTTCCTAATGCAGAAGGATATGGAATTTTCATGCTGGGCTTCGCTGAGCTTCTTAAGTTAGCCCTTGTAGGTTGGACGCGCAAGGATGGCCAGGCTCTTCTGACCGACAAGGGCGTAGAGTACCTTAAGGGGCATCCCGAAATACAAGAGTCTGACGATGTGTACAGATTTTGAGAAAACTAGGAACAGTCACCTATTTTTAAAATGCGGCCTAAGAAATAAGAATTGGCGGGAAGGAATAAATGATTTTCGGGAGACAACTCTAAATGCAAAGTTAAAGGGGAAGGAAATGGGTCGAAAATTTGGATTTTCTTTTTCATGGAAAAGAGCAACAGGTATTTCGGGAGCAAAACGCAAAATTTCACGAAAAATCGGGATACCCTTAACTCGGTCGGGAAGGCGGAAGAAGGTGAAACGAGCAACTGGTTGTTTTATCGCAACGGCTACATATGAAGATGAAAATGCACCAGAAGTAAGATTCTTTCGTGCGTTTCGCGACGAATACTTATTGTCAAGTCGTGTCGGGCGCCAGATGTCTCGGTTATACTATGCGGTTGCTCCTTATGTAGCTTGGGTTATTGAAAAAACACCATTCCTGAAGCGATTGACTCGGAAAGGACTTGCTCTTCTGGTCAAAATAATTGAATCTCATACAAACTTGAGGCAATAGATACCACTCTACCCATGCGGGTTGTGAAATAAGAATTGGCGAGAGCAAAATCAATCAAAATGGCGTAAGCCATGCCTAAGGTAGCGCAGGGGGCCAGTATATACCTCCTCCTACTCCTCACTTCCGCCTGCTCAAATCTACCGCACTCTCCACATACTCCCTCATCCCGCTCCTTCTCTTTCCTCCCCACTCCCCCCATAGAAAGATTCTCTCCCTCCTACCTCCGCAACGTCCGATAATGCTTTTATTTACCCATTTTAACACAACCATAAAAGCCCCCGCGGCACCGCGCAATGAAGTTTCTTCACCCGTCACCTACCGGGCACCTTCCCATCCCTCTCTCTCCCCCTCTAACCACCCCTCCTCTTTCTATCTTCCTCTCTCTCTTCCGCAACGTCCGATAATGTTGCATTTTACCTATCTTAACACCCCATAAAGGCCTCACGGCGAGCGAGAGCAAAATCAATCAAAAGCGCAGGTAAGTAGGAGCAAAAATCCATTTTTTCTAAATTTTTTTTATCTCTTTCCATACAAGTATTTACTTGCTTTTTGCCTCCGAAAAACCCGCGTTTTTCGCTCCATTTGCGTAAGTTCGCCCAATTATAGAGGAGCGTCTTTCTGCGCCCAAAAGGAGAATAAGTATGAATCACAAACAACTCCAATCAAAAGAATACCTAAGTATCTTAGGTATTCTCCTTCGCGCCCTTACTTATACCTCCAGCCTCCTCCCATCCATAGCCCCCAACCCCTTTCTCTATTGCCCAATTTCTATTTACCCCCAACAACAAGTCTCCTCCCTCCTCTTATAGCAACGTCCGATAACATTCTATCTTGCCCATCCTAACACCACGTATAGCCACCGCGGCAGGCGGGGAGAGTTCAACCAAAATAAACAAATTATGCAAAACAAACCCAATTTCCTGGATGCCCTAATGAACGTAAGTACTGTTAAAAGAAAGCCTTATAACAATGAACAACGAACTATGAACTATTCAAAACAAACCCAAACAAACCCAATTTCAAAAAGACCGCTTTCTCAGTATAATAATCCTGAAGGGATAAATAGATTATGGCATCTTCGCCAATTAATATCGATTCATTCAGCAAAACGGTGCAAAAGCTGTGGCCGATGATGGAGCCCTGTATGCTCTGTCCTCGCAGGTGCAAAGTTGAGCGAAGTAAGGGGCAAATTGGCTTTTGCGGCATCGGCGAGATGCCGGTCGTTAGCTCCGTAGGGCCGCACTTCGGAGAAGAAAGCGTTCTCGTAGACCACGGCGGTTCCGGCACAATATTTTTTGCCGGCTGTAACCTCGGCTGCCTCTTCTGCCAGAACTTCGATATTAGTCATTATCGCAGCGGAAGTCAGGTAACGATTGAGGAATTGGCAGAATCTATGCTCAGTTTGCAAAGTATGGGCTGCAGCAATATCAATTTCGTTACGCCTACCCACGTTGTCCCTGCTATTGTTGCCGCTCTTGAATTAGCCAGAAAGTCCGGCCTGACCCTGCCGACGGTTTATAATACCGGCGGATACGATTCGGTCGAGACGTTAAAGATGCTTGAGGGCTTGATAGATATTTATATGCCCGATATGAAATATTCGGATTCAGCCGTTGCACAGCAGCTTTCCGGCGCAGCGGACTACCCGCAGGTAAATCGAGCGGCTGTCAAAGAGATGCACCGACAGGTCGGCGACCTGCAGTTAGAAAAGGGGTTGGCTGCACGCGGCCTTTTGGTAAGACACCTCGTTTTGCCGGAAAACTTAGCAGGCAGCTTCGATATTATAGATTTCCTGATACAGCAGATTAGCCCGAAAACGACAATTAACGTAATGGACCAATATCGCCCCTGCTTCAAAGCCTCCTCTTATCCCAAGATAAACCGCCGACCTACCCTCGAAGAATTCCAGTCCGTCCGCCGATACGCAATCAAAAAGAGCCTGAACGTGCTTACTGGATAGACCGCTTGAGCTCCAATACAAGGCTGATGGCAGCGCCTCCTATCAACAGGTAATAAATCAAGGGCTGCAGATGCAGCAACTCCGCTCCGCTCTCACCTTCTTTATAATATCGTTTGACTTCTTTATCCTTGATGGGGTTATTTATCATCTCACAAAGACGCCCAGCTAAGATTTTTGCCGTTCTCCTCCAACCGTGAATAAACAGATGGTATCTGCGATCAAGAAGACAGAACACGACCATTATTAACAGGAGGGCAACTGACGAGAGCAGTGAATATGAACTTACTGTCTGATATCTCAAACGAATTGCGATGAGACCGCCGAAAATAAGTAACGCATAGTTAAGGTTCCTGTATCTTAAATCGGCTATCATTTCTTCTCTACGATCCGCAACATTAAATAGAAGCGTCAAGAAACCAATCCTATGCTTAACATTTTTTTCTTCATCCGACCCTTTCAAGAAGTACAGCGACCCCCATCCTTTATCATCGAAAGTCCACTCTTTGACATTGTGCTTTTCCATAACTTGCCCCTTTCAAAAACAAACTAGTTTACGAACTTTATGCACCAGCACGTGTCTCATTCAAAAAGCCATAGGCTATCACCCTCAGACTTTCTTTCAAAAACATCTACTTGCTCTTTTAACGTTTTAGCGTTATCAACGGCATTTGTATCGATCCGCCTATGATTGTTACGCCTTGTTGAGTATCTGCTCAAGCTGCTGGTCTTCGATGTCCGTATTGACCTGCACATATAGCGGCAGGTGGTCTGACAGCTCCCAGGTATAGTCTTTCTTACCGGGCAGTTTCAGACCCGGAAACAGGCTTTTCCATCCACCTGTGTAGAAGTCCAGGATGCCGCCGCGGTTAGAAAAGCTGGGCGCAGTCTTCGGCAGATGCAATATCTGGTCATAGCGATTAACCTTGGACAGATTGGTGCCGGGAAGGGCCTTAAGCGATTTTGGCATTCGCAGCCCTTTGCCTGTGATGGCCTTGAAGGCCTCGCTGCCGATGCTCGGAATGTTGAAATCTCCCATAACAATTATGTCCTTATCGAACACGTTCTCTGATTTGTGGCGGTCGTCCACCCAGTCTGCCAAAAGTTTTAGCGGCCTTATCCTGTCCTGCTCGGCACTACCCCATCGGATATGTGCGGTCAGTAGCATAAAGTCGAACGAGCCTGCGCGGAAGGATGTAATGTAGGGCTTGCGCCACCACGAGACTAATGACTCATATTCACCTGTTCTCTTGTTCTTTTTGCGTGGGCCGTCCACCTCGGCGGCCAGTCCCGTAAACACGACCGCCCTTTTGTCATAGACATAGGCCACCCGTTCCCAGTTCCCACCCCAGTCGGCGATAAAGTCGCTGAACACCACCTTCCAATATGGCCCCAGGACGTTCATCACGCGAGCCAAATCCCTGAGGTTCCTTCGCACTTCCGTGATTGCTATCAGGTCGAATTGGTTAAGGATTTCAGCAATAAGGTGTGTGGATATACTTTTTCTGGCTTTCTTGCCGAAATCGCGAATATTCCAGGTGGCAATATTCAGAGTTCTATCTCGTATCGATGCTGGTATCTTCGCATTGGCAATACGACGCCGTAACTCTTTTAATCCTTTGGCTGTATTCTTATCGATTTTTCCGTGCTCCATAACTTTGTCCCCTTTCACTTCTTTTTAGAGTTGCTCTTTTAATATCTTCCCATTGTAAATAGCGCGGGCGTGGGTGTCATTATTGAAATAAGCGAACACTGCCCTTTTGCCTTTAATGTGGCCCTTTATCCACTTGGCCCAATCCTGCAGAGCGGATTTAGAATAATTCCCCGCATATCTGCCGCCTGGGCCGTGAAAGCGGATGTAAATTACATCGCAAGTAATCATCCGGGGGACTTCCATACCCGCCATATCATGAATGCAAAAGCCGGCGTTAAACTCCTTTAGCAATTCGTAGGCATCTTCTGAAAACCAGCTTTCGTGTCGAAATTCAAAAACAGCGGTCAGTTTTTTAGGCAAAACTTTCAGGAAACCCCGTAACCGGTCAAGGTCCTTGTGAAGACTTGGCGGCAGTTGGTAAAGTATAGGACCGAGATTTTCCTTTAAAAGTAATGCTCCCTTAAGAAACCGCTCAAGCGGCTCCTCGGCGTCTTTCAGCCGTTTAATATGAGTAATATATCGATTGGCCTTTACAGTATAGAGAAAGTTTTTCGGCGCTTGTTTATGCCAGTTTGTGAAAGTTTCCGGCTTTGGTTGTCGGTAGAAGGTGTTGTTGATTTCAACGGTGTCAAAATGGCCGGCGTAGTATTCAAACCATTTGCTCTTCGGCAAATCAGCGGGATAAAACAGCCCCGCCCAGTCACTGTAATGCCATCCTGATGTTCCTATCCGAATGTCGCATTTAGCCTTGCTCATAGAAAATATTTTAACACTTTGAACAATTCTGAAAACCCTTATAATTTATTGTAGCCGGTGTATAAATGAATGGAAAGATGATGGAATTTGGTCCACAACAAATCGGTAAGTGGCTAATTTTGATGGGAATTACCATCGCAGTGACCGGCGGCCTTGTAATGGTATTAGGCCGAATCGGCCTGTTTAAATTACCCGGCGATTTGGAATTCGGTTCCAAAAACTGGCGCATTTATTTGCCCATAGCGAGCTGTATAATAATCTCGGTTGTCTTGACGTTTATTTTGTGGCTTATCAATTATTTCCGTCGCTGATTAACCTCTGCCTCTTTGTAGAATTCAGCTTCTTTGTCGGATAGTTTCCCCTGTTGAATCATTGTTTGAATGCGTTTCAAATTGACGTTCCTCGGTCGGCCGGTGCCGGATGCCGAGACAACAGGTTGGCTGATACCGGTGGGAATGACCTCCCGAAACCTGTTTACCGAAACCGCCGATACAAGCAACGCTACTATAAGTACGTAAGTCATAAATGCACGAGGCACAAACACTCTTGTACTCTTAAGCTCTGGTGTACTTATGCACTTTGACTCTTCATAGCGACACTTGTCACAATATATGCAATCCAGATGGTCTTTCGGGGTAAGGCCGAACTCGCATCTGCCGAATTTCTTTGCCGGTAAAAATCGCTTCAGTACTATCACGTTGTTGAGCAGAGACAGAAAAGCCCCCACAGGACACAAATACCGGCACCAGAAGCGGGTATAAAAAATCGAGCCTATAAGCGCTGCCGCTATTATCAAGTCGGCACTAACGGTATATAGTGCGGAACTACCTGAAAAAACCGCTATAAGGGGGTCCGCTGTCAGCATTGTTCGATTTCTGGAGACAAAGAACACCATTATCAAAACAAAAAGAACCACATATTTGACAAATCTTGCCTTTCGCATCAATTCAGCCGGTATGGCGGTCTTGAATCTGCGAGGAACAACATAGCTGAGCAATTCCTGCGCAGCACCGAATGGGCAGATGTAGCCGCAATAAATGTTGCCGAAGATTATTACCAAAAGCGGCACACCTACAACTAACAGGAAGGTCCCCGACAATCCTATAGCCGGACTTTGCAAAGACAACACGGTCGCCATCTGCTCGCTTGAATACTGGGCGTTCAAAACAATACCGCCGACTATAAGATTAAAGCAAAGTATCGCCAGCCTGCTCCAAAATCCGCCGCGGTAGATTACAATAAGAGCAAGCGCGAAAGCGCTTATCAGATATATGCCGGTGGTATCGGGCAGATAGCCGGCCAGACGAACTTTTTCTTCGATATTGCCGGTTTGTAGAGTCTGGCCAAGAATCTCACCGGCAAACCTGTGACCTGACTTCTCCAGTGCCGAAAGAACTGCCCTGGAGCTTACAGTAGCGCCGGTTACCGCGTGAATATCGGCGAAAGGTTCCGGCTGAAAAAGCTGATGCTTATTAAGAAGTTCGCGCCACTGGCTGAGAAGCTCAAGATATGCGGGAGTTTCGTTAGACCATATTATGTGGAAATTAACTAACTCGCCGGTAGTATCCACGTAAATGGCCAGATTGAACTTGCCGCCAAAACCGCTGACCTCCGGTGATAAGTCCGCAGAGCTGAATATATAGCCGTTTAGCTTATCGTTGGCATCGTAAACTCTAAAATAATTGATTTTTCGAGCGTTTTTCTCAATAATTGCTGACGCCTCTCCAAGATTTGCTTGGCCAGCCAATGCTTGAGCGGCATACTGGGGCAGTGACGGTCTGTACTGCCCGCCTGCTCTAACAAGCAGGTTTGAGCAAATGATAACCGATAGGCCAACACCAAAGAGGATGTAGCCGAGCCTGCGCAGATATAGATGTAGGGTGGGCTTTAGCCCACCTTCCAGAGCAGAAAACGGTGGGGCAAGCCCCACCCTACGTTTCAATGCGGCAGGCGGGACATTGGCCAGAATAAGCAGAGCAAATACGAATAGTGTTACCTTCGTTCCGAGCACTGGAACAAGGGCAAGACTTGTCAGCATTCCTCCTGCTGAGGCGCCGATGTGGTCAGCGGTTTCGAGCTTACTGCCAGCCTGGCCGGTTTCAAAAGCAGAATCGGCAAGCTGCTTTGCGGCCAACGGAAAATAGCTGCCGGTGCACAGGCCGCAAAGAAAAAATGCAGCCGCAAAAGCCGGATGCGTCCATTGTTCACTCGGCCAAAAGATAATTGCGGCCAGGATTAACATATGCACAAGTATCACCACAAATAACAGGACTTGCGGTTGAATTTTTATTTTGTTTGAAAGTAAATACCTGATTAGGACCGCGCCGATGGTCAAGCCCACCATAAACACAGAAGAAATAACTCCGATGTAAAGATACAGCGAGCCAAAGTAGGTTTGATATAAGTACATCAGGACAATCACCACCCCTATTCCCACCCAGCCGGCTGAGAAAACCAAAAACGTGCTATCAAAGCTGGATTCATTGCCTTGCCGAGCTGTTTTCAGAATATAAACAGCGCGCAAAGCTATAAAAACCAAAATAGGAACAACAAAGGCCAACGGGCCGGTCAAGGCCAGGTATTTAGCGAATTTTGTGCTTGGCGCTCCTGATTGTTTCGCTGCAAGCAATAAACTGTATAAATGCGTCAGAGGCGCCGAATCTCGATTGATAAGCAGCCTCTCAGGCAAATCCGCACCCGAATAGCCCTCCATAGCGGCGGCAGCACGGTCCGGCAGATAAACAGAAAGCAAGGCCTCCGGAGGAAAAACATCAGCCCCACCCTTTATGGCTGCAAAGCGGTCCCGTAAGCTGCCCGGGTCGCCGGTAAGTTTTTCGGAATCAGATGCGATAAGCCACGTATCTTCGCCGGGGGTCAGAACAAGCTGTGAAAAAACCTTCTCAAGCGTCAGTTTCGTCGAGGCCCCGAGATTAATTAGCTCTGTGCCCATAATGTTTTCCCCGCCTGCTATACGGATTGCCAGCACACCGCCAGGCCGCAGCGCCTCTTTAACCTTGCGATAGAATTCGAGTGTGTAATACCGGTTTAGAACCGAGCTGGTCGCATCGGGCAGATTGAGGATTACTATATCATAATATTGTTTTTTATTTGCAAGTGATAAACGAACGTCACCACTTAGCAGATGTAATCGTTCATCATCGATTCTGAATTTTAATGGTATAAAGTTGCCAACCTTCCGGACATATTCGCTGTCACTATGCGCCCACGTTACTTTTTCGATTTGTTTCAAATGCAAAAACTCATAACACAACCCTAACCCTGACCCGATGACCAAAACCCTCCTGGAATCAGGATTTTGAGAAAGTCCAATGGCAGCTATTCGGCCGGTGCTGCTTTTATCAGGCAGTGCTTCGCAAACACCGCCTTCGCGAACAGCTACCCACTGGCCGTGGTAGATGCCATAGAGGTACTCTGCCTGGGCCGTTCGGAACGAGCCTTTCAGAGCATCTTTAGGAAGCAGCTTTCCCCACTTTATAATTTGCAGCTGTTGTGACAGCTTCTTATCAACACCTGCAATCAGACAAACGCAAATACATAACGGCACAAAAGCCCACACCCAGTTCTTCAACCTGGTAAGTCGCACGCAGAAGAAGGAAAAGGAAACAATAAAAGCAAGTATGAAGAAAACCCTTGCCGAACTTACACCAACTCCCAAAAGCACAGTTGTCCCCAGCCCGCCGAGAAAACTTCCCGCTGCTTCAATAATATACACACGAGAAACGGCAAGTTCGCGGTCCCTCTGAACCCATCGGCAGGCAGTGGGAAATAGCATCCCCGTTATGATACTGACCGGAGCGTTAACCACTATTGATAAAAGCAGTATGGCTTTTACGGGCAGCAGTGCATAAGATTCGATACCTGCAAGCTCACGCGCCTGAGTAATCAATGTCAGCTCCAGGATAAAAGCTGGCAGGTAACACAGGAATAGAAATTCTATATTCTTAAGCAGCTTTTCAGCGAAGGTTTCGGCTTTATATACCAGCAGCGCCCCCAAACCGACCCACAAAAACCACGAGCCGAAGAATACGCCGACGCTTATATCGCTGCCCTCAAAAGTTGTGATGAACTCGCGAAAAAGCAAAGCCTGGGCGGCGATGGTAAACAGGCCGAAACTGAATATCAGCAAGCTGCGGGCAAATCTCATTTTTCGTTCTCACCGAAAACATCAGCCTGGAAGACGAGAAAGCTCGCACCTTCCTTCCAGGCATCGGCTGCCAATCCTGCTTTCAGAGACAATTGTGTGAGCATCTGATTTAAATCCCAGCCCTGTTCGGGCGCAACCTGGGGCAGGAACACGGCCGAGCGACCATTCTTATTCAACACTACACCATCTATGCCGATTCTGATTTCATCCGGTGAGGAGATAGGTTTGGGTGCCGTCAGCACAGATATCTCGATTGTAATATCATTACATTCGGCTTCTGTTACTTGAGGAAAACGTCTGTCATTAACAGCGGCATTAATTGCATTGATAATAACCGACCTATACAAAGGTCGCTGTGGGAAAATATCTCCTATACAACCTCTAAGCTGAGAGTTTTTCTTGAGGGTAACAAATGCCGCACGCGGCCTGCTCATTTCATCACTAATTGTAACGCCCAGTTCAGTTATCTGGGGGACTCGTCTGTTCTGCAACGCATAAATTATTGTTTTGCGGGGCAAAGTCAAAAGCTGCTTCTTATTCTCCTCAGTCAATCCGTGAACGCTCGTCTCCAGTTCAATTTCAGAAGAGTTTCCCCACCTCCCGGAAAAAGCAATAGAAAGATAACTAACTGAACTGGTGAAATCACCTGTCAGTTCGCCGGAAGTTGTATATTTAATCAACTTAGCTTCAACGGATTTGTCTAACATTGAAAGCAGTATCGCAACTGGAACATAACCACATATTGTTGCACCGGTTTTGCGACGATATTCTAAAAAGCCTTTACAATCCAAGGCCTTAATATGCTCGTATGCCCCCATATCAAGCTGCTTTAGTTGTTCAGGTATATTCTCCGTAAACGGCACGTAACCGTAGTTGCGGCCGTAGTGTACAAAATCTGAACTTGCGATTACAAGAGTCTCTTCATCAACTAAACTCTTAAGGATGTTACCAGCTTTGGCAATTGTTTCTTCTGAGCAATCCCCGGCCACAATAGGCACGAGCTTAAAGTCCTTCTGCGCATACTGCAGCAACGGCACTTCAATCTGGACACTGTGTTCATATTTATGAACTTGCGGCACGTTCTGAAATGTCGAATATTTTAGAAGCTTATCTATAAATTCCACATCCAGCGGTATCTGTCCGAGCGGTGTTTCGTAATGAGTTACCCTCGGCACAGTTAGAACCTCCTCCATAGGGACACGATGACTTGGCCCAATAATAATGACCCGTTTATATTTTTCATCGGTGGTCTTCAACGCAGAAGCCGCCGTCTGGCCGGAGAACTGGTAGCCTGCGTGCGGCAGGATAAAGGCAATAACGTTATTTATCGGTTTGACCTCGGCTTTTTCGAAAAACCCCTCGATTTGTCTGCTGAGTGTGCTGGCATCGGCAGGGTACCATCTGCCGGCAAGTGCCGATCGAAGAACAACCTTGGTCAATTTCGCAGGTTCCTCTTTTTTAACTGGAGCGACAGGTTTCGGTGCGTGTGTTTTCCAGAAGAGTATGCCGAGAATACATAACGATGTAACCCCAAAACCCAGCAGAAGTTTTTGAGGGAATATTTTTTTAGATAGACTGTCCATTTTATGAACCTCAAGCTTAATCAACCACTCCATTTACTTTGTTTATGAACATCCTGCAAAGGCTTTAAAAAACCGGGATACTTTTTAAGCCTAATAGCCCGAACGAACTTACGCGGTGCAGTTTTTTTTGCCAGCCAGCAAACACCGGCAATAATCGCAGAACTGCCCTTTATTAATTCCTGAATGAATTTTCTTCGCGTCATCTCCAGACTCCGTATATTTCTTTACCGCAATCCGGGCAGCGACCCTCTTTAAGACGGTTCTGCATAATAGTGTAGCCGACACGTTCAATAAGTAACTTTTTGCAGCCCGGACAATATGTATTCTGGCCGCGTTCACTTTGAATATTTCCTATATAAACATAGTCAAGCCCCTCTTCCATCGCAATCTCACGAGCTATATCCAACGTCTTTAGCGAAGTAGGCGGCAGATGCCGCATCTTGTACTTCGGGAAAAATCGCGAAAAATGCAGCGGTGTTTCGCCGCCGAGGTTCGCCTTGACCCAGCGAACCAGTTGGCGTATTTCTTCCGGCTTATCGTTCAATGTCGGAATAATCAGGTTAGTAACTTCAACCAGTATGCCGCTCGCCTTGGCTAAAACCAGCGCTTCCTGAACCGGCTGCAGCGTCGCAGAGCAAACCTTCCGGTAAAACTCTTCTGTAATGCCCTTCAAATCAATGTTGGCTGCATCGACTACTTCCAATAGTTTCCTCCACGGCTCCTCATTTATATAGCCCGCTGTTACAAGAACGTTTCGTATATTCGCTTGCCTTGCCAGCTTTGCGGTATCATAGGTATATTCGTAATAAATAATTGGCTCGGTATAAGTATAGGCAATTGAGGTAAAGTTTTGCTCTTTCGCCATTTCAACAAGTCTCGCAGGCGGGCAGATATACGCAGGCGTATCTTCAGGATTGGCCTGTGATATCTCCCAGTTCTGACAGTTTCTGCAATGCAGGTTGCAGCCTGCGGTGGCAATAGAAAGGATACGACTACTCGGCAGGAAATGGAAGAGCGGCTTCTTCTCTATAGGGTCACTATGGATTGAACAGGGATACCCATATACAACGGTTCGCAGGACGCCATCTATATTGATTCTGACCCGGCACTCGCCGCTTTGGCCGGATTCAATCAGGCATCTCTTCGGACACAGCTCACACTGAACTTTCAACCTTGGCCTCACTTCTTAATATCTATAGCAGGATTCCTTATAATTATAACAAATTCTTATACTCCTGCTATTGTCTGGAAGTTCTATTGAGCTTCAAGAGCTTATATCGGGCTTATCCGATATAGCGTAGAGAACAGGCCCAACTACGTTATCGTTTCGTTGGGTAAAATTCTTTTCCTTAGCGTCGCTTTTCCAGACGACGTCTTTAAATATTTCTCAAGACGACGCGCTGTTCCCTCAGACTTGACTGCAATGTAAGCTTCCAGTATCACCGGAAGCCTCCACTTTGTCGAAATTTCCCGTCCTCTTGTATGCTCTTCTATTCGATTCTTCAGGTCGTTAGTTGAGCCAACATAATATTCCCCATCAGTCATTTTCAAAATGTATGTATACCACATATTTAAAACTCTAACGGCTGTGCCGTTCGTAGCGCAGCGAAGAACGGAGAGGGCGGGATTCGAACCCGCGGTAGGGACAAGCCCTACACAGCCTTTCCAAGGCTGCTCGATAAGCCGCTCCGACACCTCTCCGACGAAAAACCGAGAATAGCCGCTTTAAAGCCGTTTTTCAACTTTAAATTTCGACTTCCATTTGTATATATTATAGAGTTTAATAGCAGATATATTAAAAGGAAATGTCATTTGAAAGGAGACACAAATGCGTGGATTGAAAATCTGCTTGTGGATAGCCGGCATCGGGTGCCTGCTGTCGGTAGTTGGTTTGTTCCTGCCTGTCTCAATATGGGAATCTGTTGCCGGATATTTTGGTATGGAATCGCTCCCGGATTCGCCGCTGTTTTTCTATACGGCTTACCTAATGTCGGCCACATTTGCGGGGATAGGGGTATTCTTTATCATTCTTGCCCTGCGACCTATGGATTATGGGATTATGGTGCCCTTCTCAGGTTTAGCTGCTGTTGTCCTGGGTGTTGTCTGTGCGATAACGGGATTTGCAGTGAAGATGCCTAATTTGTGGTTCCTCGGTGATTCTTCGAGCTGTTTGGTATTGGGTATTCTCATACTTGTGTTTTGGCAGCGGGCCAAACGCGCCGCCGGCGGATAGCGACTCCTGTATCCCCTTAATATTCTCTGGCGACGAAAGTTTCTTGCTCTTTACCGGAAGCTGCACTCGGATACCGCTGATTTCAAGTATTACTCTTTCTGATAAAAAAGGGGTGATTATTTATGATAAGAGTACAGATTGTTTTCTACAGTATGTACGGACACGTGTATCGACTGGCCGAAGCTGTGGCCGAAGGAGCTCGTCAGGTCCCGAACACGGAAGTGGTTGTCTATCAGGTTCCGGAGCTTGTCCCTGAAAAGGAGCTGGAAAAGAGCGGTGCCAAAGTTGCACGTCAGGGGTTTGCACACATTCCAGTAGCGCAACCCTCTATGTTGGCCGAGGCCGATGCAATTATATTTGGCACCCCGACGCGGTTTGGCAATATGTGTGCTCAAATGCGTAACTTCCTCGACCAGACCGGCTCGTTGTGGATGAAAGGCGCCCTCATCGGAAAAGTCGGCAGCGTTTTCGCAAGTACCGCAACTCAGCACGGAGGTCAGGAAACAACCATTACAAGTTTTCATACGACCCTGCTGCACCACGGAATGATTGTTGTTGGAGTGCCTTATTCCCAGCAGGAATTGCTCAATATGAAGGAAATCACGGGAGGCACGCCCTATGGCGCAACAACTCTTGCAGATGCCGATGGCTCTCGTCAGCCGACTGAGAACGAGATGGCGATTGCGAGATTTCAGGGCAAGCACGTCGCCGAGATTACCAGTAAGCTCTGTGGATAAAGAGATGGTTACTTGGCTGTGTTTTCGATTTCTTCGATTGTCTTTCTGATAATCTGCGCAGAGGCCCGCAGGGCCTGCAGCTCTTCGGAGCTCAGCTCTGCACCAAGGGTTCTCTTGACCCCCTCGTCGCCTAATATACAGGGGACGCTGAGACAAACGTCTTTAATTCCATATTGACCGTCCAGAAAGCTCGAGACGGTCAGAACACTGTTCTCATTTCGCAAAATCGTCTCGGTAATCCGGACAAGTGATAATCCAATCCCGTAATATGTCGAACCTTTGTAGTCTATGATGTGGTAAGCCGAGTTGCGAACCTCTTCAGCCATCATGCGATGGTGTTCTTTATAATCACACATCCTGCATATCATGCAATACTCGCGCAGGGGCACGCCCGCAATATGGCTCATACTCCACGCGGCGACTTCGCTGTCTCCGTGTTCGCCGAGAATATATGCGTGAACGTTGTGGGCATCGATGCCGCAATGTCGGCTGAGCAGATACTTAAATCTTGCGCTGTCAAGTACGGTGCCGGAGCCTATTACACGCTGCCGGGGCCATTTGAGCTCTTTCAGGGCCAAATAGGTCAGGGCATCGACCGGGTTTGTTACCATCACTAATACAGCCGAGCATTCTTGCTTTGCTATCTGCTGACAAATCGACCTGACAATCTGTGCGTTTTTCTGTGTCAAATCCAGCCGGCTCTGGCCCGGCTGCTGCTTTGCTCCAGCCGTAAACACAATTATATCGGCTTCGGCGCAATCTGAATAATCGCCCCTTTTTATCGACACCGGCGGTATGAAGGGCAGGCCGTGGGACAGGTCAAGGACCTCGCCCTCTACGCGATTTTGGTCGATGTCTATAAGGGCAATTTCTCCTGCGACTCCGGCAGGTAGCAGTGCGTATATATACGCCGTGCCCACAGAGCCTGCTCCGATTACCACAACCTTTTTTTGACGATAGGGCATAAAGAACTCTTCGATATTCTTAATCTTGAAGCGGAAGTTCTATTGAATCATTTTTCGAGGCGGCTTTTTCTGTGCGTTTTTTCTGAAAAAACCCCTGCAATTGTTTTGCGCATTCGTCGGCCAGAACACCGCTGATAACTTCCAGCCGATGATTCAGCCGGCCGTCTGTTACGATGTTATACAGACTTTTCACCGCGCCCGTCTTTGAATCATCGCAGCCATAGACCAGACGGTCAACTCTTGCTAAGACCAAAGCACCGGCACACATCGGGCACGGCTCCAATGTAACATACGCTGTGCAGCCGTTCAATCGCCAGGTTTCCAGCGCTGCCGCCGCCTGCGTTAAAGCGATTATCTCCGCGTGTGCCGTCGGGTCCTGTAGTTGCTCTCGCTGATTATATGCCTTTGCGATTATTTGATTTTTGTGAACGATAACCGCCCCAATCGGCACATCGCCATTCTCCTCGGCTATTTTCGCCTGGTCGATCGCTATTCTCATGAAATCATTATCGCTTATTTCTTTATGGAACATTTTCAGTTGTTTTGATAGCGTTAGAAGTTGCTATTTATATCTTTTGAATTTTTTATTAAAAACAGTATCCTTTAGGTCAACATGGACTTTATTTAATAATGGCCATAATCTTTGTTTTCTATAATTTTCCCAATCATCAAGTTGTTTTGCATCTTTACCTTGATACAAATCTATCATTATATTTTTAAGTTCATCTTGTAGTGAGGCTATTTCCTCAACAAACTCTGTTCCATAATAGAGTCCCATTTTGCCTAGAACAGGATAGCTGCTAAAGATTTTTTGGAAGAATTCTTCGTATGCTTTTGTTCTTCGGTTTTTAAATTCTTGTTCTTTACCTTCATTTTTGAACCACTCGTAATGATATTTGAGATTGTATAATTCCCAAACTTGCGAGAGTTGCCAACTTAGGATCTCAATGATTTCATTCGCAATTGTATCTTTTGCCAATAAATATTTAGTTCGAATTTCTCTCTCAAAATGATATTTAGCTATCCGAAGGGTTGCCCACAGACCCACTAAAGGATAAAAAATCCACTTTTAAAATGGGATTATATTTGGAAAAACACTGGTTTCGAGAAATTGATAAATGGGTTCAAAATTCATTTTAATTTCCTTCAATTAAAACGGTTTTGTAGGATGGGCTTTAGCCCGCGCGGTTATCTTTTTTTCTTTTTTCTAGTCCATTAATCAGGCCGGATATCATCTTGGAAATAACCTCAAGTTGGTTAGAAAGGTCTGAAAATTTAACATTAGAAATCAGCTTCTTTCGCTTTGCAATTTCTAATAGAGGAACACATTCCTGCGCACTGCCACGAGCTATGATAAAGAAATTTCGCCTGTCCCCTTTTGTAAATCTGCCATTGCCTTCTGCGATATTGGTTGCTATCGACAGAGATGCTCTATTAAGCTGGTCTGTTAGAAAGTAATATCCTTTGGGGAATTCTTCGGTGAGATTTATGACTTTCTCAGCTAAGTCTACAGATTTCTGATAGACATCGAGATTTTCAAACATAAAAGGCATTCTAAGAAACCCTTTTTTGAGCAGTCGAGCAGTTGAACAGTTGACCGCAGGTGAGCTGATTTATTTCTTTGCTTTCTTATTTCTTTGTCTTCTTATTTTCTTTTATCACCTGTTCGCCTGTTCTACTGTTCACCTGCTCTATTTTGAGCAACTTTGTTGCTCAAAATACCCCCAAGGGGAGTCGAACCCCTGTCTCCAGGATGAGAACCTGATATCCTAAGCCACTAGACGATGGGGGCAGCTTCGTATCTCGTCGCTCGTATTTCGCATCTCGTTTTCTTTTACGAAATACGGTTCACCAGCGACTTGCGACTAAATAGCGGCGGTCGGATTCGAACCGACGACCCTGGGCTTATGAATCCCATGCTCTAACCAGCTGAGCTACGCCGCCGCAATTTTTAAGTTTTTGTAGTATAATCACTTCCTTTTCGTATTGTCAACCCTCCAGGTGCTCAGAACGGGCAAAATTGGCCGAAGGTGTCAAAAAAGTGTCAATCGCCGCCGGCAAACCACCTACGGCCTTCAAAAAAGAAAGCAAACTTAACTTTGTATTTGTTTCGGGTATAATCGCTTTGAACAGGTACAGAATCCGAGACTTTAGATGAAGTTAGCAGATGATTATGAAAACTAAAAACACACCTGATTTACCCAGCCCTTCGGAAGGGCGGGGTTTACCGCGGACACAATATGCTGTGCAGTTGGTTGGTCAGGACAAACTGGTCTTTAATAAATGCAAAGAGGTTTTCGCTCCTGGTGAGCATCAAATTCTTTGCAGGGTCGAGGCGGTTGGTCTGTGCTTTTCCGACCTTAAACTGCTGAAGCAATTTTCCTCACATGTTCGCAAGAGCGAAATAGTTTCCGGCATTGATTCTGATGTCCTTAAAGAGATACCCAGCTATGTCCCGGGCGAAGCTGCAACGGTGCCGGGGCACGAAACTGTAATTAGAATCGAGGCCGTCGGCCCCGCTGTGGAGGGCTTTAGGCCCGGCGAGCGGTTTCTTGTTCAGGCTGATTATCGTTGGCTGCACACAGCCGGTTCTAACGCCGCATTCGGATACAATTTTGAGGGAGCTCTCCAGGAATATGTGTTAATGGACGAGAGAGTCATCACTTCACCCGGAGGCGGCTCAATGTTAATACCGGTTTCAGAAGAGCTTTCCGCCTCAGCCGCAGCTTTGGTAGAGCCGTGGGCCTGTGTCGAAAATGACTACACCGCCGCGGAACGGAGAAATTTAAAACCGGATGGCCGGATGCTCGTTGTCGCCGACGTTAACGTTACAGCAGATTCTTTTGCCGGCTTGTTTAATCGCTGCGGAAGACCGGCACAAACAACCTGGCTCTCGAAGTTTCCGGCGCCGGAGGGTTTGGATATTACGGATACCTGCTCCACAAACATATCCGGGCTTTCCGAAGCCGGCTACGATGATGTAATCTATTTTGGGTTTGAGCCCAAAACGGTCGAAGCTTTGTTTGCAAAAGTTGCTCCGCACGGTCTTCTCAATATCGTTCTTTGCGGCGGTAGCTTCGGCAGAGACGTCGTTACAATGGTGGGCAGAGTTCACTACGGCGGAATACGAATAGTTGGCACCACCGGCTCGGACCCGGCTGAGTCTATGGAATATATTCCAGAGACCGGCGAAGTCCGCCCAGGTGACAAAATCAACGTTATTGGTGCCGCCGGGCCTATGGGAACGATGCACGTGATACGAAATATCTGTCAGGCGGTCGAAGGCCTCAGTGTTTTTGCCGGCGACCCCGATGAAAACAGGTTGGCTGCCCTCTCGGGAAAAGTTAAACCTCTCGCTAAGAAAAACAATGTTAGGTATAGACCTTACAATCCGGCAAAGGCCGAAGTCACAGATGCTTTTGACTATGTAGTATTGATGGTGCCGATACCCGAACTGCTGGCCGATTCGGTTAAAAACGCCGCTGCTCACGGCATTATAAATATATTCGCGGGTTTACCTGCGACGGTTACCGCCAAAATCGACCTCGACACTTACATAGAAAAGCGGCTGTATTTCATCGGAACCAGCGGCTCCGTTATCGAGGATATGAAACGAGTGTTGGCCGAAGCCGAATCCGGCAGGCTTGACACCAATATCTCTGTTGGGGCCGTCTGCGGACTTGATGGTGCGATTGACGGAATCCAGGCGGTTGAAAATAGGTCAATAGCTGGTAAAATTATCGTATATCCAGCCTGCAAAGGCCTGGGGCTTACGCCGTTGGCGAATCTAAAAGAAAAGTTGCCGCAGGTTGCTGAGTGTTTGAATAACGGCCTGTGGACAAAGCAGGCAGAAAAGAAATTGCTGGAGAGTTTTGACCTCGATGGATAAGGCCTTGACGGATTTGGTAAGGATATCGAATGTTACGGGCAAAGATTCTGCGCTCATTCAGGGCGGAGGCGGCAACACGTCGGTAAAAACAGCAAACGGCAGGTTTATGTATATCAAGGCCAGCGGCACGGATTTGAAGGATATGGATTTGCACGCTGGCTGGTGCAAGCTGCGATTGGATTTGGCCCTGGCCGTTATAGAGGATAAATCGATTGCTAAGCTCGGCGTCCAGGCAAGAGAAACCGAGGTGGTGAATCGGCTGCTTCTTGCGTGTGATGATAAAGCCGCCGCCGGCGCTCGCCCGTCAATTGAAGCGCACTTGCACGCTATGCTCGGTAAGTGTGTCATTCATTTGCATCCCGTTGCGGTATTGTCTTTCGCCTGTGCCAAAAATGGTAAGACAGAGCTTGAAAAACTATTCAAAATCGAAAATCGAAAATTGAAAATCAAAAATCCTCTGTCTCCTCTTTGGGTTCCTTATGCACATCCTGGTTTTTCACTCGCAAAGAAAATTGCGAAATTGAATGCTGATTATCAAAATCGATTTGGCCAAAAGCCCGCCGTTCTTTTTCTGCAAAAGCACGGCCTTCTCATTTCTGCTGATAGTCCCGATGCCGCTCTTCGGCTGCTGCGCAGCATCATAAATCGCTGCACCGGCAAGTTAAAATGGCCGAAAGCCGGAAAAACAAAACTGCTAAGTCGGAAAGTTGTCGCTGATGTAAAGCTCTGCATTAGCGGGGCGCTTTATGGGGCGACCGGCCGATACGCTGTAATCAGCCATTTTTATGACGATGCAATTGCAGCGTTTTGGTGCCAAAAAAATGCACAGAAATTGCTTTTACCGCCTGCCTTGACCCCTGATGAATTGCTTTACGCCAACGGCCCGGCGATGTGGGTAGAGGACTGTAATTCGAAAAAAATCGCACGCAGATTAACCTCCCAAAAGAAAAGAGGCAAAACTCCTCCAGTTGCATTTCTGGTCAAAGGTGCTGGACTTTTCGTTGCCGCACCGGAGAAAATCGCTCCTGCCGTCAGGGACATTGTTAAGAACTCCTTTGTCATCCGCACTAATGCCTCCCGCCTCGGCGGCATTCTCAGTTTGAATAAAGCCGAGCAGGACTTCATTAACCGCTGGGAGGCCGATGCTTTTCGAAAAAAGCTGGCAAGTGGTGCCTCCGCCGCTGTATAATCAAGGGATTATAACAAAACTGCCTTCTTCTGTCATTCCCGCCCCTGCTTTCGCAGGGGTAAACTTGTCCCCGCGGAAGCGGGGAGCGGGAATCCAGATGTTTTTGTTGAATTCATTTTAGGTTTTATTATAGACTCTAATATGCAATATGAGGTTCGATAAATGGCAAAAGAAGTAAGATTACCCCGGCTTGGCCAAACTATGGAAGAAGCAACGATTGTTGCCTGTCTCGTCAAACTCAGCGACAAGGTCGAAAAAGGCGATTATATTTTTGAAATAGAGACCGACAAGGCGACACTCGAAATGGAATCGCCTGCCGATGGTTTCGTAAAGCATATCCTCGCCGAGGCCGACCAGACCATACCCGTTGGGTCGCCGCTCTTGGTCCTCGGCGATAAAGATGAGCAGGTCCCGCAAAGCTTTCTCGATTCGCTAAAAACTGCTGCTGCCCCGCCTGTTAAAGCCGACTTGTCCGGCGTAGCCTCAGCGAAGACGGAACCTGCCAAACCGCAATCGCCGCCTGCCGAAGCGGCCCCGGCAGATGTCAAAACCGGGAAAACTATACCCCTGACGAAAAAGCAGAAACTGACCGCCGAAAGAATGCTCAAATCGAAAAGAGAAATCCCTTGCTTTTATCTTACCGTAAGGGCTGATGTTACTGACCTTGTCGAATTGCGAGTTAAGTTGAACGAAACCGCCGGCCTGTCCGCCGTAGCGCAAGCGAAGGCGGACGCGAAAATCTCCTACAACGACTTTTTTATAAAGGCGGTCGCAATCGGCCTGCAGAAATTCCCGATTATGACAGGCCGGTTGGCTGGTAACGCCATAAAACTCCCGGACACCATCAATATAGGATTGGCCGTCTCGGCCGCGGATGGACTCGTTGTCCCCGTCATAAAGGACGCTCACAAAAAGGGCGTAAAACAAATCGCCGCAGATACTACTGCCCTTATCGAAAAAGCTCAGAGTAGGAAATTACTGCTCACCGACCTCGAAGGCGCCTGTATTACCGTCAGCAACCTCGGCGCTTTTGGAATAGACTCTTTTATTCCGATAGTCATCCCCGGCCAGTGCAGCATCCTCGGCATAGGCCGGATAACCGATACTTGTGTCCCTGACAACGGAAACATTGTGGTGCGAAAGCTGATGAATATGACTCTTTCGGTTGACCACAAGGTCACCAATGGCGCTTATGCCGCTGAGTTCCTCGACTTCACAAGAAAACTCCTCGAAGATACTTCCAACTTTACATAGTCAATTGGCCGCGGCAATTGACGCGAAGTGTCATCCCGACCGAAGTGGAGGGATCTATTAAAAACACCCTCGGCAACTTGTCCCAATGTTATTTATCGGGATTCATTGCATGCCCTGTGAGATGTGCCGTCTGCTATCTCTCTGGGGCGCTTCCGCTTCGGTTAGCCCTGCCATCTTGATGGCAGGGTTTCACCCTGGGTTGCATAAGTTTACCCTGCCTGTCCCGTGAGACGCGTCTTTTGCTGTCTAACTGGGATGGGATGCTTGCCCTATGAGATATGAAATTATCTCTTCGGGGCGCCGTTTGCTATCCCATCGGGGCGAGGTTCGCTTCTTTCTTAGTGCGAGAGAGCTGATGTTTTTGGGTGTTCAAAACTATTCACTATTCACCATTCACTAACGACTAATTCACTTGTGCTGCCTCCAGCGAGTTTACCCTGAGCTTTTCGAAGGGGATACTGTTTTTCTCCTGCTCACCTGTTCCACTGCTCTACTCTCTCCGCCTCGGGTGCCTCCTCTTCGCAAAAGAGTTTTTACCCCTCCAAAAAAATCTTTCCGCTCAAAAAAATCATTAGCACTTAAATGCTATATTAGTATATACGCATATACTAATATACTTTCTGACGCCACTCCACCACTTCACAATTAGGTTTCTAAATTCCTCCAACTAAACACCTGACATTCACTGATACACCATTTAAGTACTTGCTGAAATACTATATAAGTATATACGCATATACTAATATACTTTCCGCCATCTTGAAGTTTGATTGAACTTCTTCAACTACTCACCCACTTGTGCTGCCTCCAGTTCGGCCCTTATTTCTACTT
>Ga0315543_1000653_pt1 | contig 41238 bp, 47 predicted proteins | sample SalMarSW160210MG_2_FD_203098 | JGI IMG/M metagenome (GOLD analysis project Ga0315543, IMG submission 203098) | Salt marsh sediment microbial communities from the Plum Island Ecosystem LTER, Massachusetts, United States - Salt Marsh Sediment SW1601-210 ...
AATATGCGACAAGCGACAAGCGAACAGTTAATAGCCCGCGAAACGTCATCCCTCTTTTCATAAATATCAAACCAAACCAAACTATTTAAAACATTCGCCAGCACCTAACCTATAATTCACAATCTGCATAATCCGCGACTAATCATTCCCCTCCTCAAACCCACTCGCCTTCCCTTATCTTAAATATCACTAAGCAAAAACAAAAAAGGTAAACACCCAAATAAAAAATTACAACGAAATCAACTGAACACTGTTAGACGAAACCTTCCCAAATGTTTTTGCCGCTACCGCTTTCGAACCAAGTCTCTCAGCAGCCTCGACAACAGCGCCAGTCGCAGACGCAACCATCAAAACAAAAGCGTCCTCTGAATCAACATTATTAAGCCTCGAAACAGAAATATTCTTAACAATTTCAAAATCGTCATTCACAACAAGAACATTTCGCCCTTTAATCTCAAAAGCAAGCTTCCTCAACTTATCGAGATCATCATCGCTCAAATTTCTTCGAGCGACTTTCTCGACGGACACACCAATAGACTTATTCAAACCAGAATCAGACTTATTCAAAAAAACTCTTGCCGGAACCTTTTTCCGAAGCGCTTGAAAAATCTCTTTCCCGGTTAACTCTTCAACTTCTTTGCCATCGGGCGCAACAGCAATATAAACAATCTTAGCATTGTCATAAACATTCTGTGCAATCAACTTACCGCCTCTATCACCATCAACAAATAAAGTCAATTCCTTACTCTCACCTAATGTCGCAATAGTCTTCGGAAACCGTGTCCCCTGCATGCCAATAGCATTCTTAATCCCGCACTTCAACAAATTAATAACATCAGCTCGCCCCTCAACGACTATAACTTCATTAGACGAATCCACATCAGGACCAGCAGCCAAACTCTCGGCACCATAACTAATAACTTTCGAAACTCGATTAGACTCTCTAAGCTCAGTCCCCATCTCGGCAGAATCCATTCCTTCATTCTTAATCCCAGCAAACAATGCCTTCGCTCGTTCCATAATATAGTCCCTCTTCGAACCACGAACATCAGAAATATCTCTAATAGTAATCTTCGCATCCGTCGGACCAATCTTATCAATAGTCTCAAGAGCAGCAGCAATAATCGTCGTCTCAGTCTTATCCAAAGCAGTCGGAATAACAATCTCACCAGTCGTCTTACCCCCCTCGGTAGTCAAATCGACCTCAATACGACCAATCTTCCCTTCCTTCTGAAGCTCCCTCAATTCCATATCAGAACCAAGCAAACCCTCAGTCTGCCCAAACAAAGCCCCAATAACATCAGGCTTCTGGAACGGACCATCCGCTACGAAATCTGCTACAATCGAATATTTTATCGACGCTGGACTTATTTTAGCCATTTTTCTTTCTCCATATTTAATTCATTAGAAATATCTTACTACTAAACCCAACCCGTGAATGTGATAATCGTAATATAATCTAACCAAGCTATCTCTAACAAAAAATAAAGCAAAATCCCACTTATAAATCTTTCCCCACCAAAACTTCTAAACAACTATAAACAACCAACTCTTTAAATTCTTTTTCATACTCCAACAACCAAAAAACCTCACACAAATATTTATAAAGATTTCAATTCAGTAAAAAGTAAATAAAAGAGGACATGGAAAACAAAAAAGAAGACGGCTCCGAAGACAATGAGGAATTCGATGACAAAGAAGAACTCGAAGACAAAAAAACACTCCACAATAAAAATGCCTGAAGATACGGATGATTTAAATAAAGAATACGGAGAACTTGCAGACGACATAGATCTCAATACAGGACCAGAAGACTAACTTTTCTTATTTTATTTTTAAACATCACCCAGCAACTTAGCTTCCCGAAACATTCCCAACGCTTTATACATCCTCAACAACTTTTCCCTAATCTCGCTATTCTCAATTTCATCCAAATCCATTTTAATCAACCTCTCATAAAACTTCACTGCCCCAAATCTCTTCCCCTTCATCTCCAAATCCTTCGCCAAAACCAAATAAATATTCTTTCTCGCCAACTTAATCTTCGTTTGCTCCATTATACTCGCATCTCGCCCAGCCCGAATAAACATCTCCTCAGCATCGTCAATTTTCCCAATCTTTGTAAACAACTCAGCCGCGCTCAAATAACTCTCAACCTTATCACGAAAAGAAATTTCTATCCCAGCCTTATTAACCATCGCCTTCGCCGCCTTCTCAAACATTTTTCTCTCTCTATACAACTCACACAACTCCTTCCACAAAAACCGCTTAATTTCAAAACTAAACCCCGGCACCCGCACCGCCGACTCCAAATACCCAATCTTATTCAAAGCCGTATTCATCTCTAACAACTTCTCCTCAATCTCTTCAATGCTCCTTTCTCTAACTTGTATTCCCATAATAAAAAAAATGTTAAAGAGTTTTTAAGAATTTATATGATTAAAAAGGTTTGAAATATAATCACAAACCGCTTGTCGATAAGGAAAAACAGCCATCCCTATCGCAAAACCTGTCGCTGCACTAAGATAAACAAAAGGATTTCCGAGTGTCATCTCAAAAACATTCTTCATTGCATCTCTCCAATAATCCTCAGACATCTTATCAACACTCGCATCTTTTTCAAGCCTCATAAAACCAACAACCCTCAATCCTTTATAAAAATTTATATACTAAAAAAAGGAGAGAAAAATATAATTTATAGCAAGAAATTTCGCAGCGTAAAAAAATTCGTGGCGTACTGACGTACGCGAGAATTTGTTTTACCAAGAAATTACCGCTAAAAATTATATTTTTTTCTCGACGAGAGACTTACAAACCCCAGCCGCAACCGTAATCCCAGCGTCACGAATAGCGAACCTCGACATGTTCGGATTCTTATCAGAGGATTCCAACACAAGATTTCCAATCGGCTTGACTCTCACAATCGCAACATCCCCATTCTTCAAAAAATCCGGATTCTGTTGTGTAACCTGCCCCGTAGCCGGATCCAACTTCGCTTTAAGTTCAATGAATTGACATGGAATCTGAGCCGTATGAACATGGAAAACCGGCGTGTAACCCTTTGCGATAACAGTCGGATGATTAATCACCGCAATCTGCGCCTCGAATTCCTCAACCATGCTCGCCGGATGAGCCGCATCGCAAATGACATCTCCCCGAGCAACATCCTTCTTCCCAACACCTCGAATATTAACGCCGACATTATCTCCTGCTTCAGCTTCTTTCAACTGCTCATGATGGGCCTCAATACTTCGAACCTCGCCCGTAACTCCAGTTCCAGACCGCCCTGGAAGCACAATAATCTTTTGCCCCACTTTCATAATCCCAGTCTCAACTTTCCCTACAGGAACCGTACCAATCCCAGTAATTTCATAAACATCCTGAATCGGCATTCTCATCGGCAAACTCGTCGGTTTCTCAGGCACAGGAAACTTATTAATCTGTTCCAAAACAGTAGGCCCGGTATACCAACTCATCTTATCCGATTTCTTAAAAATATTATCACCCATAAGAGCAGAACCTGCAATAAAAGGAACATCCTTATATCCCACCTTGCTAATAACTTCAGTAACATTCTTCTTAACTTCGTTAAACTTAGCCTCGGAATAATCAACAACATCCATCTTATTGATAAGAACCGCAAGTTGTTTAACCCCCATAGTCCGAAGCAAAGAAACATGTTCTCGAGTCTGTGGCTGAACACCACCATCAGCCGCTACAACCAAAAACGCCGCATCAGCTTGCGAAGCACCCGTAATCATGTTCTTAACAAAATCCTTGTGCCCCGGCGCATCGATAATAGTAATCTCAAACTTATTAGTAATAAGCTTCCTGTAAGACAAATTAATAGTAACCCCTCTCTCTCGCTCTTCTTTAAGATTATCCATCACATAAGCAAATTCAAAACCAGCCTTACCATGCTTCGTCGCCTCTTCCTTAAACTTCTTCATTTCCTGCTCAGAAACCATGCCACCGTCGTAAAAAAGCCTACCTACACAAGTCGATTTCCCATGGTCAACATGCCCAACGAAAACAACATTCATTCCAGGTTTTTCTTTCGCCATCTTAACTAATAAAAATTTAGCTTTTTAAAGATTGTGGTCGCCGAGAATTTATGATTAAATCAACTCAACAAATTTCCCTCGATAAAATTCAATTTCCCCCATACTCAACCTCGAAATAAAATCAAACAGTATCCACCATAAAATCCATCACAATCCCCTTTTTAATCACATCCCGACCAACCTCACTCCATAGAATCACTCAATCTTCTTTCAAGAACATCATATCTTGCTCTCATTCCAGGTTCAAGAAAATATAATATCTTAGCAATAGTTTTTCCAAATACTTGTGTTCCTTTAATATAAGCCCGCAACGACTCAATAAACAATATTTTCAGCAACTTGTTTTTGATAACTATAAACCTCTTCCTTCGTATAATGTCTGCGTAACATCTCTGTTGCCATAAAAATATAACTACTAGAGAGTTTATAAACTTTTTTCTTAATAATTTTAATTTATATCAGTAAATTTCGCAGTGTAAAAATTTTCACAATGTGCTTCACGCACATAAGAAAATCTGTTACCAAGAAATTAACGATAGAAATTAAAATCACTGATTCTCCGCCAATCCCTTACGTGACCTAATCTGCTTAATAACCTTCACCTGCAAATCCGACGGCAACTTCTTAAACGTCTGCGAAACCAAACTAGAAACCCCCCGCCCCTCCGTCGCCGAACGCAAATCAGAAGTCCATCCAATCATTTCCTGAACCGGAAGCTCAGCCCGAATTGTAATCCCACTCTCGTCCTGCTGAACATCAACCAGTGTCCCACGCTTAGTAGAAACCAAAGAAGTAACAGCCCCCATAAAAGCAATCGGCGCCTCAATCTGATGAACCTGAACCGGCTCGTAAATCGCAGGAACAGCCTTAGCAAACGCCTCCTTAATCGCATCACGAACAGCCGGATAAACCTGCGCCGGCCCTCGATGAATCGCGTCCTCATGCAACTTCATATCAACAACCGAAACCTTCATCTTATGACACGGCTCTCTCGCCAACGGCCCCGCATCCATCACCTGCTCAAACGCATCCAACAATAATTCAATAACCTCGCCAATCTGAACAATCCCTTTCGTTCTGTCCAAAAAAACCGAACCCTTGTAAATATCTCTATACTGCCCCGCCTCGTCCCGTGAAATCCCCAACCCAACCAATGCCTCATTCAAACTCTTGTCCTTCTTCTTAATTCTCCCCTTCGGTAAAGTCCCATTAGCAATCGCTTCAACAATCGCCTCCTCCAACGGCTCAACCGTAACAAAAAAATCATTATGCTTATTCGGCGTTCTCCCGACGGCAACACCACTCGCTTTCACAACCGACTCACGAAAAACAACAATCGGCGGACCCATCTCAATCTCAAGCCCTTTCTCTGTCTTAATCCTATTCTCAATAATCTCCAAATGTAACTCCCCCATCCCAGACATCAACGACTCCCCAGTCTCCTCATTAATCTCAATCCTCAAACTCGGATCCTCCTTCCCAACCTGCCTTAAAATCTCAATCAGCTTCGGCAAATCTGCAGTCCTCTTCGCCGCAATTGACTTCGTAACAACCGGCTCAAACAAATGACTAATCGCTTCAAACGGCTCAATCGGATTCCGAGAAACCGTCTCCCCGACGACAACATCTCTCAACCCAACAATCCCAACAATATTCCCAGCAACAACCTCATTCAACTGAACCCTCGCAGCACCCTTGTAAATCGAAACCTGCTGAGCCCGAACCTTCGTCCCAACAATATTCATATACAACTCATCCCCCTGCTTAATCCTCCCACTAAACAACCTTCCACAAGCAACCTCACCAGCATGCGGGTCAATCACAATCTTAATCGGCACAAACGCAATTTCCCCGTCAATATTACAACTCTTCAAATCCTTCCCAACTTTGCTATCAATATCCCCGTGCCAAATCTTCGGAATCCTATACTCCTGTGCCTGAACCGGATCCGGATGATTCCTAATAACCATATTCAAAATAACCTCATGAATCGGCGCCTTCTTCGCCAACTCTTTATACTTCTCACCACCAGCCGAATACACATCAATAATCTCCTTAAACGAAATAACTTTCTTCTTCATATACGGAATACTCAAAGCCCAATTATGAAACGCCGATCCAAACGCAACCGACCCATCAGCGACGCCAACCTGCCACTTCTGTTTATACTCCGGCTCCGCAATCTCCACAATCAACTTATTTACTGAATTAATAATCTCAACAAACCTCTTCTGCATTTCGTCCGGCGTCAACTTCACCTCGCGAATCAACCTATCAACTTTATTGATAAACAAAATCGGCTTAACCCTCTCCTTCAACGCTTGTCTCAAAACCGTCTCCGTCTGCGGCATAATCCCCTCCGACGCACAGCACAAAACAATCGCCCCATCCACCGCCCTCATCGCCCTCGTCACATCCCCACCAAAATCAACATGCCCCGGCGTATCAATCAAATTAATCAAATAATCCTGCCCCTCAACCTTGTGAACCATCGACACCGACGCTGAATCAATTGTAATCCCACGCTCCGCCTCATCCTCATGAAAATCCAACGCCAACTGCTTCCCGGCCAATGCCTCAGACATCATCCCAGCCCCGGCCAAAAGATTATCACTAAACGTCGTCTTCCCATGGTCGATGTGCGCACAAATCGCAATATTTCTAATGTGCTTCGGCTCACTTTGCAATTCCTTCACCCGCACCGTCATATCCGCTACCATCCTAATCAATTGAAAAAACGCTTTAAAAACTTTTGTAGAAAATCATCTCAACTCTTTCGGAATCATCCTCACAACATCAGCCGGAAGATTACAAGCCAAAACTTCAAGAACATCAGAGTTTATTTTCTCATCTTCCCCTTTTTTTACCGCACCAGAAACATGAAGCATCCCACCCAATCCCTTCTCTATATAAAAATATCCACGAACTAAAACAGAAGTATCACTCTTCAAATCATAAACAATCTTTAAAGTTTCTCTACAAGAACACTTACCACTCTCGTCGCCAAGAGCATTCTCTTTTAAATAATCAACTAAAATATTCTCACAAATACCATTATTATCACGAACCGAAAATTCAAAACTTCTATCCAATTTACCCCTTAAGCCAAACCCATATAAAAAATTTCCGCCAAAAAATCACCACCAACCTATCCTAACAAAAAATCCACAAACACGAACGAACCGCGCAACACTCACCTAACACCTAATAGCGAAGCGTCCTAATACCTAACACCTGCAAGATAGCGAAGCTATCTTGCCGCATCAGCTTGCTTCTCCGACTCATTTCTTTTCGAAATAGCATAAGACTCCCCAGAATTTTCAGCAGCCAACATCAACTCCTTCGCCAACGCCTCAACAATCGTCGCCTTCTTATTGAACGCCTTATCATAAGACCCATTAACAAAATACCTCAAAACTAAATTCAATCTCCGTCGAGGAGAAACATCAACCGCCTGCGGATACTTCGACCCACCATACTCAACCGACGTAACCTCATCCCTCGGCGCCGCATTCTCAATTGCCTTCACAAAAATCTTCAACGGATTCTCCCCTGTCTTCTCCTTAATAATCTTGAACGCATCAATCACAATCTTCGTACACTGTGTTTGCTTCCCACTAATCCGCCCAGTAATAATTTTATGCTTCTTTCCCCGACTTCCAGGCACCTGCAACAAATTAATCAACCTCTCAACAACATTAACCTTCGCCCTCGTCGGATCCCATTTAATCCGCCCATACGACTTCAACAACAACTTAGGCAACAGATTCACAACCTTCTTCAACCCCGGGTCATTAACCCGAACCTCCGACGCATCCCACAAACCAAAAACCTTCATCTCAACCATCTTAAAAAACAGACCCTCCATAAACCAACCGACCAAGTCGTCCGACCAGCGACCAGCAACCAACGACCACATCAATGAAATTTCTCTGGAATTTCATCGCCTCCCCTTCTCAATCTTCCCCGACCAAAGTCGCGCCAAAGGCTGATCATTTACTTTAATAACTTGAAACCTAACCCCAGACAAATCCCCCTTCGTCCGCCCCTGCTTCCCGCCAATCCTCTCAATCACAACCTCGTCGTGCTCATCGATAAAAGTCTGCGCCAAATTCCCGGGAATAAACGCCGTAATCTCTTTCCCGTTCTTAATCAACTGCACCCTGCAACATTTCCTCATCGCCGAGTTCGGCTGCTTCGCCTCTTTCTGAATCTTCTTAACGACAATCCCCTTCGCCTGCGACGCTCGTCCAATTGGATCAAATTTCAAACTAATCCCAAGCCGCCGCTTCTTATCCGGCAACCGATTATCCCGAAACTTCTTCCAGTCTTTCTTCAACTTCCGTCCACTCATCAATCCCATATCATTAATCTGAAAAATCGCTTTAAAAACTTTTGGCAAAAATTTTTAGTGAAACATTTTCAATGTTACTCTTATAAAACTTCCTCATCCTCCACGTCTACCCACTCAACGACTTTATCAAACCACTCAACATTCCTGCAATACTATCACAATCCCTAAGTAAACTTTTCATTATATCCTCACCCAAATACCCGAGTTCAACTGCCAACTTAATTAAAATCATAACCTCAAACAAAGAACCTCTCGCCTGATAAAGAAATTGTACAAAAACCTTATTATAATATCTTCCTTTCCCCTCGGCAATATTCAAAGAAATAGAAACTACAGCACGACGCATTTGCGAAACCATTCCATATTTTTCATCATCCGGGAAACTCTTCGTAATCACATAAATCTTTTTAGATAATTCCATAGCCTCTTACCAAACCTTCAATTTTTCAAACTGATACTCTACCATGTTTCTATTCTCATCCCAACTGCCCTTCCGACTTCGGACCCAAATCCTTACGCAATCCTAAACTTCTCAATCCCAAAAAAATTCTTCAAAACTTCAGATAACTCCTTCTCTCTCTGCCGACCACGCCCAATCAAAGCCGCCTTACTCTGCAAACCAGCCGTAATAACAACTGAATCATCCTTCACATCAATTTTATTAAACTCAATCGGTGCAACAACATCCTTGACAAACTTCCCTATCCCATCGACGCTATCAACCGAAGGCATAGCAACAACCCTTATCTTTCTCCGCAAAATCTCGTTCAACCTTCTAACATTAACAGCACCCTTCCCAATCGCCAAAGAAACTTTCATTCTCGGAACCGCAAAAATAATCTGATTATTATAAACAAAAACTCGCATCGTCTGAACCCCCGTCGTCCTCGCAAACAAATTAATATACCTCATCAACTGCATGTCAATCGTCCCCGCCATTCAAAAATTTCCTCCAAAAACTTTCATATTAGCAATACCAACATTAAAACAATACAATGTTTTCAAATTCTTAAAAATATTACAAAAAGGAACTTTCCCACCATAAGAACCCCATGCAGTATTAACAATTTCTCCATCCTCTAAACAAATCTCTGTGGTTCTAACATTAGTTCTACTATTAAAAAAATTAACATCATAGACCAATCCCCTACCACTGCCAACATCTTCCCATCCAAAATAGTCACTCATCCTATTATCTAACATATCTACCCCCATAACCCCCTCCAAAAAAACCCGTGTCCATCCGTGAGCCGTTATCTTCACAAGCCATCATTTCCTAATAGAAAAAACCTCGCACTCGAAATCAAGATTTAATTCCTTAGCAACATCTTCTTTCGACTTCAAAACATCAAACTCAACCTTAGCCGCCTCTAACTTCTCAACCGTCGCATCCCGCACGTCCTTACAAATAAAAACACTTTTAGATTTCTTCCCTAACTTCAACGCCTGCCGCAACCCAAAACAAACCTTCCCATTCTCCATCGCTTCATTTATTTCCTTTATCGTCATTTTCTTTTCTCTTTTCCCTTCTCAGCCAAAGAACCCGTGACCTTAACCAACAACCCAGGCAGTCCGGTCCCAACCGGAACCGGCTGATTCAAAATAATATTCTCAATCACCGAAGCCAATCTATCTTTCTTCCCAGTCTTCGTCGCCTGAACAAACTGCTTAACCGGCGTCTCAAAAGATGCTCTCGCCAAAATCGAACTCTTATCAGAAATAATCCCCATTCTTGTAATCCCTTTTACCACCCCTGAATTAACCATCGTATCCGAAACCAACATCGAATGCTTCCCATCAACAGCCAACCCCTGCGAACTAATCATTTTATTAATCTCATTAATAATCAACTGCCGTGCCGCCTCAATCCCAAGAACATTCGCAACTTCATGAATATCATTACTCAAAACCCTATCACTATCCACTCCCCTAAACGCCAATATATCTTTAAGATTCGACCCAGCCGTCAAAATCACATAATCCTTCCCTCTCTTCACAACCAAGACCTGCGAAATTTTCTTAACACCCGTCAAAATAACTTCCTTAATTTTTTCCTTCGTCTTGTAAATAAACTTAAAATCTTCCTTCGCCATATCCAACACAAGTCCATCCGACAACTTCTTCACGCTAAATCCTTTAACCCCCAAAACCTCAACAACTTTCTCCAAATTAATATGCGCCGCCCTCAAGTCCTTCCCGTCAACACCAATCTTAATTTTCTTCGACCCAAAATCAATCCCGATTTCAGAAACAATTTCCTTCAACTTAACTTCCTTAATCTTCTCCGCAACAACCCGCGCATCTTTTTCATTATTATGCTCCTTGTCCAAATAAATCTCCATCGACGGCGTCTTCGGCAATTTCCTCGCATCCAAAATCTCAATAATACGTGGCAAACCCTGTGTAACCTGCATCTCAGCGACACCCGCCGAACGAAACACATTCAAAACCATTTGAGTCGACGCTTCACCAAAAGACTGAGCAGTCACAACGCCAATCGCCTCGCCAGGCGCAACCTTCCCACTAGTATGCTTCTCCGAAATATCAACTCCATCAATACCATACACAAACTGAATAATATTATTCGAAGCATCCCTCACCGTCCCATCATAGGCCATAACCAAATCCTGCAACGCATTAGCCAATCTCCTATACAAATAACCAGACTTCGGTGTCCTCAACGCAACATCCATCAACCCATCCCGTCCAGTCATCGCTCCAAAGAAAAATTCATCAGGTTTAAACCCATCTATCAACGAACTATAAATAAATCCACGCGCACCCGGCGACAAATCATCTTTCTTAAAAAACGACAACGTTCTACCAGTATACCCAAAATCAATTCTTCTCCCATGTAAAACCTGTTGCCCAACCGAACATGCAATCTGAGTAATATTCAACATGCTCCCAGAAGCCCCAGACCCAATCATTTTGCTCGCCAAATTATCCTTCGGGAAACCATCTCTAACAGCGTCGCCAATATCCGTCCTTGTCTCATTCAACACTTGCAAAATCTTCGTTTCCCTCGTCTCCTCCGCACTCTTCCCCGGCAACAACTCCAAACTTTTATTATAATAACTTTCTATAATTCCTTTAACCTTCACCTCGGCAACCTCAATAATCTTCACCGTCTTTTTCTTCACAACATCAGGAACATCTAAGTCATCAGCCGAAAGCGTAAACCCCGTCCTCGACAAAAACGTCGTTCCCAAAGCAAACACCTGCCTCAATAACTCCATCGTCGCAACCCGCCCCAATTTCTTATCCGCCGCCCTCAGAACATCTCCCCTTCCTGTCTTAAAACTCGTCGCATCAAATTTACCAACAACTTCCTTCGGAACAATCTTCCTAAAAATATCTTTTCCCGAATTTATTTTATTCAAACCACCAACCACAATCCCCGACTCATACAACAATTGCGTCGCATCCTCCTTACTTAACTCAGACTCATTCAAAATATAATTCCCAGAAACAGCATCCTTAACACAACCAATAAAATTCATATTATTCTTAGGCGAAAACAAATTAGCATTAACATTCAACAATTCATCCGCCTCAGCCCTCGCTTCCTCGGTCTGCGGCGCATGAATATTCATCTCGTCCCCATCAAAGTCCGCACCATAAGGAGCACAAGTTGCAGGATGAATCCTAAACGTCCTCCCGGGAATCACCTTAACAAAATGCGCCATCAACGAAGCCCGATGCAATGACGGATGCCTATTGAACAAAACCACATCTCCGTCGACAATATGTCTCTCAACAATATACCCAGGCTCCAACTCTTCTTTCAACTCGTCCCTCAAATCATCAGTAATCCTCTTCCTTTTCCCATCCGGTCTAATAATATAATTCGCCGACGGATAATCTACTTTACTAACCAACTCTTTCATCCTTTTCAAATTAACACTCGTCACTCTCTCGGCAACCGTCAAAACCTTCGCGACTTCAATTGGAATTCCAACCTCATTCAAGTTCATATTAAGGTCAGGCGAAATCACCGTCCTCGCAGAATAATTAACTCTCTTCCCCGCCAAATTCTTCCTAATCCTACCCTCCTTCCCCTTTATCCTCTCCGTAATCGTCTTCAATGGTTGCCCGCTCCTGTGTCTCGCCGGCGGAATCTTCGTAATCGAATTATCAAAAAAAGTCGTAATATGATACTGTAACAAATCCCACAAGTCCTCAATAATAACCTCAGGCGCCCCAGCATTCAAATTCTCCCACAACCTCTGATTACTCCGAATAATATCAGACAACTTATGTGTCAAATCATCCTCCGACCTCTCACCCGACTCCAAAGTAATAGAAGGTCGCACAGTCACTGACGGCACCAACAACAAAGTCAAAATCGCACACTCTGGCCTCAACGTCTTAGCATTAATCCCAAGAACTTTCAAATCATCATCACTAACCTTAACCAACCTCTCTCTAATCTCCGACGGAAACAACCTCCTCCTCCCGCTCCGAAAAGTCGTCGGCTTCTCCAACTTGACCTTCTCCTGGATAATCCCGCAATGCGGACACTTCTTCCCATCCTTAGCCCTCTTGACCCTCGCAACCAACTCCTTCAACAAATCCTTCTCATCCTTAATCAAAACTTTCCCGCACGCCTCGCAAGTACTTCTCAAAACCAAATCAATAATCGGCAAATACTTAATATGAATCACTGGCCGCGCCAACTCAATCATCCCAGGATGGCCCAAACATTCTTTCAACCGCCCACCACAAGTCCGACACCGAACACCTGGGTCAATCGCCCCCAACCTCAAATCCATCAACCCACCATCGACAGGATAACCATCAACATCATACAACTCCGGCGTCACAATCTTCGCAACCGACAACTTCTTAATCTGCTCCGGACTCAACAAAAGAAAATTCATCCCACTAATCTGCTTCTTAATCGGCCTATTCATTTTTCACCCCTACATCTTCTAGTGCTTTAATCAAATCCGAACTTTCAATGGTTTTCAACTTATTTTTCTTCAAACTAAATATTGAAGAAAATAAAACAGAAATATAAGTCACCCTACCACCATCAACTGTCATCCAATGATCGTCCACAAATATAAATTCATCGTTCTTTTCAAAAATACGAAACCTTGGGTAACCATCCCTTTGATTAGACTCTCCTAAATAAACAGCCCCCTTAACCATCTTATCAGAAGGATACAGCTCAATTGTCCATTTCTTTCCTCTAAGATTATATTCTTCTCCTGTATATTTATCTAAAAAAACGTCACTCATATTTATTCTTCAAATCAAATTTAGTTAACAAATGCAAACCCTGCAACTCCTCGATCAACAACTTAAACGCATACGAAACCTCGACAGGCTCAACCTGATTTGAATGACAAAGCGAACAAACTTTCTTGTTATGAATCTGGTCGTCGATAACAATCGAACCGCACTTCGTGCAAATATTTATCACAACCTTGTCCGAATCATATCTCTCCTTCAACAACAACGACGCCCCGTGCCCAACCAACGCCTCTTGTTCCATTTCACCAAGACGCAAAGCCCCGCCTCGAGCCCGCCCCTCAATCGGCTGACGAGTAAGCAAAGCAATTTTCCCCGACGCCCGCGAATGCATCTTGTCCGCAACCATATACTTCAACTTCAAATAAAACATATTCCCAATAAAAATCTTAACCGGCATCCTCTTCCCCGTAATCCCGTTATACATAATCTCCTTCCCACTTTCCCTAAACCCAATCTCCTTCAAATTATTTTCCAAACTATCAATCTTCTCCCCAGAAAAAGCAGAAGCATCAACAATCCTCCCGGACAAAGCAGCAACTTTCCCAGCCAAGACATCCATTAAATAACCAACAGTCATACGCGACGGTATACCATGCGGATTAAACATAATATCTGGACGTATACCGCTAACAGTAAACGGCACATCACACTCAGGAGCAATCATGCCAACAATACCTTTCTGCCCATGGGGCACAGAAAACTTATCTCCAATTTCAGGAACCCTCAATTCCCTTGTCCTCACTTGAACAACCTTGTTCCCTTCCTGATCTTGCGTCACAAAAACACCGTCGACAATTCCCGTCTCTTCCTGTCTAATCGCCGAAGAATTCTCTTTTTTAGTTTGAATAGAAATCTCCCTCGCTTCACTCAAAAATTTAGGAGGACTAATTTTCCCAATAACAACTTCTCCCTCTATCATCTCCGCCTCAGGAAAAACAATCCCATCATCCTCTAAAAATCTATAACTCTCCTCAATCCTATACCCTGAAACATCTTTATCTGGAACACAAATCTCATCCTTAAGCCCACCAGCATAATTTAACTCAACCGAAGTATACGGTCTAAACCGAGAACTCCGACCAAAACCTCTGTCAATAGAACCTCCATTCAAAACAGTAGCATCTTCCATATTGTATCCTTCGTAAGGCATGACCGCCAAAACAACATTCTGCCCAACCGGATGAACATCCAAAGTATCATAAACAAAACTCCTAACCAACGGCTTCTGTGGATAATGCAAAAGTGAAACATCAGTATCAATCCTCACCGGAAAATTCCCGGCATAAATACCAAGTCCCTGCCTATAAGCCCTCGAACCGCCCTTTACCATTCGCGCCGGCGGATCATGGTCACCAAACGGAATCAAAGAAACACTAACCCCAAAAATATCCATCGCGTCAATCTCCAAATGTGTATGCTCTCCAGTCAAATCTTTCTCATTCAAACAAATATAACAATCGTCTTCCTCAGCCGCATCTAAATATTCCAAAATTCCTTTATCAAACAAACCCTCCCAGGTCAAAACCCCCCTCTTAACCAACTCAAGATGTTCTTCCTTTAACCTCGAAACCCCATCCTCAACAATAATCAACGGCCGAATCACCCGGCCAACCTCAGAATTAATAAAAACCGTATCCAAAAACTTATCAAACCTAATTGACATTTCAACCGGCAAATTCCCGTCCCTCCTAAAATTTCTTACTTTCCTAACAAATCCATCAACATCATCAACGGCTCCAATAAATCTTCCATTATAAAAAACATCCATAGCCCCATCAACATCATTTATGCCGGCATCTTTCAAAATCTTCAAAACATCACTCTGCTCCATCGTCGTCCTCGTCGAAATCCTCGCCAACAAGGCCAAATTCTTTCTCAATCCAATCTCAGATCCCTCAGGAGTTTCAATAGGACAAAACCTGCCATAATGAGTAGGATGCACCGTCCTCGCCGCTAAATTTTCTTGTTCCCCAGGCAAAGTAGAGGTTACCCTCTGCAACTGCGACATAATCGAAAACGAATTATTCTTGTCCATATTCTGCGTCACACCACTCCTCTCACCAATCCAAGACCCAGTAGCAATCGCCGACTCAACCCGATGCGTAAACAAAGTCGACTTCGCAATAGTCTTTATCGAATAAAATTTCCTCCTCTTCACAGTCTTCTGCAAAGTATGCTGAACCTCCCTCAAAAGAATATTAATATTAACCCTGAATAAATCCGACAACAAATCCCCAGACAACCTAACTCTCTTATTTGCATAATGATCCTTATCTGTCATCGCCGCCGCCGGATTCTCTCTCGCAATATAAAACTGCTTAATAAATTTACACAACGTCCTCGCCTTCTCCACCCTCGAACTTTTATCTAAACCAATATGCGGCAAAAAATATGAATCAATCCTTTGCTTAACTCTATCCAACATTTCCTTATTCGTCCCTTGCAACGAACTCTTCTCAGCAATCCACATCAAAGCATCATTTACATTTCCAATACTCGCAAACTCATAAAGATTCACAACCAAACTATCCGTCTGCTTCTTAATAAATTTCACAATATCCGCATCACTCGTCAACCCTAATGCCTTCAATAAAACAATCGCCGGAATATCCCTAAATCGAGAAAATGAAATCTCCAAAATTCCGTCAGAACTCTCGACTAAAAAAACTGGAATTTTATATGAACCCCTCTGTGAAAACAACCTCAACAACAACCTATCTCTCGCCTTCTGCCACTCAACAAAAGTTTGATTCGACGCCAAATCCTCCGCCATAACCATAACTCTCTCGTTTCCATTAATCAAAAAATATCCTCCATAATCTTTCGGATCAATATAATTCTTAATCAAATCCTCTTCACTCATCCCATCAAGATTACAAACCCCACTCTTTACCATAATCGGAATCCTGCCCAGCTGAACATCCTCTGTCTCAACCTGCCCAGCATAATTAATTGTCATCTCCATCCAAATTGGCGCCGAATAAGTCAAATTTCTAAGTCTAATCTCCGCCGGCATAATCGGTCTCGAGGAACCATCAGCCTCGACAATATCCGGCTTCCCAACGCGAATCCTCCCTAACTTAATTTCAAAATCCTCCGTCGATAAAGAATTAGACAACTCTGTCACAATCTCCTGCATTCTATTATCAATAAAATTATTAAACGATTTAATATTCGACTCAACCAAAGAATGCGTCTTCAAAAATTCCTTAACAAGAATATGCTCAGCCATTTTTCACCTCGGGCGACGGGCGACGGGCGACGGGCGATAAGCCGAAAAAATTTCTTCGAAATTTTTTCATATCACCACCCTATAATAAATTTCATCTTTACGAAAAATCTTAACAACATCTCCCTTCACGCAACCCTCAGGAAGCCCCGCATCACTCTTAGAAATCTTCGGCAATTGCGCCAAAGAAATATTAAATTCCTTAAGAACCTTTTCAGCCTCGCTCGGACTCAATTTCACATGTTTGGACTGGAGCACGTGCATTTTAGAATATCGCCTTTAGATATTCAAAACACCAAAAGTGGCTTTAAAAACTTTTTGCTTTCGCTATTCAAAAGTAGTTCGGGACAAAACCCTTCATTTCTCAGCAACCATTTTATAAAACCTAGACAAATGCGGAATCAAAACCTTGCTCCACATTTCATATATTTCGACCAGATTGGAATCACTCAAAATCTCTCCTATAGGAACCATTTTTCCAGAAACAATAGAGCTCTCCTTCTGACTAATTTTCCCATCCGTACAAAATCCGTAAACCAACCCAAAATGAACTCTATCAACCGGCTTATCTGGTTGATACAAGGTCCCAAGTAGTATCGGCTCCGTAACATGACCAACAACTTTCACCTCTTCTTCATTAACCTCTCTCTCAATACCTCTTCTAATAAAATTCGGCGCATCCAATCTATTAATATGCCCTCCCAATCCAAGAGAATGTTTCCCAAATAATCTCTTGTCTCCATAATCCTGAATATCACTCGAACGAACATAGCTAAAAATAGTCCTATTAGGACCAAACCCAAGAACATAAGGAATAACTTGCAAAACCAACTCATCCTCCTCGCAATCATAACGCGAATGAAAAAACCCGTCCTTCTCTATCAACTCAATCAACTTACTCTCATCAACGCCATCAATAAACTCAAACGCTGAATCCCCTCTCCTAACGGACTTCAAAACCTCAGCTTCCTGAACAAGAACCTCCCTATCCAACTTCTTGTGATTCCTCGCCGCACTAACATAATCAAAAGATTTGAAATACTTCGCAACTTTAGGACCAACCTGAAACTTATAATTAGAACCTATATCTTTCCCATAAAGTTTATCTGGTTTATCAGTCCTAAAAACTGCAAGCTCCCCAAAAGTCATCCCATCATGAATTTTCAAATCTGTCCCCTCATTCGAAGTCACTTCATAAACCAAATCACCCTCAAACCCATTATCAACATAACCAGCTTCATGCAACGACGCATCAATCCCCTGATGAGAACGTGCCCTCAATTCAACATTAATACAAGCCGGGATCTTTAAAACCTCCTTCGAAGAAAATAAATAATGCTCCCCTCTCTTAACATTCAAAACTTCTCCTTCCGCTTTCATCGGATCAAAATAATCTTCAGAAACATAAAGCCCCTTTCCCCTTAGGTCAATAGGATTCGGATTCCTTCTAGCTCTCAATGCAACAATCCCCTCAGTACCTCTACCCTCTAAATCAACATGAACCTGCAAAGACTCTCCCATGTCTGGATTAACAATAGAAGTCCCCTCCTCATTAGAATATAAAATAGGATTGGTCTCCCACATTTTCTTAATCTCCCCTGGAGTCAGTTGCGCATCGAATCCTTTCATAAATCTCAACTGATTTAAAGAAGCCCCAGGAAAAACAATTAGATTGAAAGCTTGCGGTTGAAACAAAAGCCACATCATCAATTCTTTATTATCACCTCGATAAAGCGCCTCATCAAAAGAAAAATTATAATCAGTCAAAAGTCTAGTTTTCGGAAACACTCTTCCTATGCTACTCTTTGGAGAAGACTTCATCAACCTAAAGCCATCAAAACGAATACGTTGCTCAAGCGGAATAAGATAACTAAATCCCACTCTTGCTTCTGCACCATCAAGAATACTAATTTCTTGCCTCCGCCTTTTCGGAATTTTAAGTAATGCATTATAAACCGTTCCTACCTCGCGAGGCTTAAATAATCCCTCATAAGTATCAATCAAAAACATCTCATCCCCAATCGTTGGCTCAAACGAACTCGGCTGAATTCTCGATTCGTCAAAATTAGAATCAACTATAACACCCCGCTTAACTAATTCTCTTATCTCCTGCGAAGCAAGACAACAATCATTTAAACCCATAAAAATAAAACCCACTCTCTTTATTTAAACAATTATATCCTACAAAATATACTTCACAAAATAACTCGGTAACTTTTTAAATTAACTATCTGATATAATCTTATTGGCTCCGTAGCTCAGCCTGGTCAGAGCACTGGACTTTTAATCCAGGTGTCGGGGGTTCAAATCCCCTCGGGGCCATAAACTACTTATTTATTCATATCAAAAAATTTAGCCAATCTAGGTCCCTTTTGTTTATGATAATGAGACCCCCTTGCCTCACCATATTTAACTAAAGGAATATCTTTCAATCTAAAAAAATCAAACCCCGCAACCCTTTGCCCATGCCTCAACAAAAATGGTTGCCCATAATTTCTCAATTCAAGCACAGCAATCGTATTCCAGCCAGGATCAAAAAATCCCGCATAATGAGAACGAAACTCCCCCGTCCCTGTATTAACATCCAACATTTCAGAACAAGTCGACTCCGGAATATGAACAACCTCATTAGACGCTAAAATATAAAACGAATCCTTATCAACAACAAGAAACCCCTTGCCACCAATCTCATCGAAATACAAAGACATCGGCAAATCTCTCTTTGTCATATCTATAACAGGCGCGTTCTTTTTCGCAATATAACCAACACAATCCCCATTTAAATTAACCGTAACATCAATTCCGTGCCTCTCTCTAATTAAACCAGAAATAAAATTTTCAGAAAGCGGCTTATCATCAATCAAAAGAACAAAACAATCACGATGAAGACACCTAATCTCACTCTCATCAAGCGGCTTCGTCCCAACATCATAAAATCTGATTTGATTCAAACACAAATCCTCTCTTACTATAACATCAAATGTCCTTGGAAAAATCTCTAACCACAAATCACCCTTATATCCAGCAGGAATATTATCAAAAGACTCACAATTCTCACCAACCAAACGAACATGAACATCAATTCTCCCAGTAGAACTTTTTGGATTAACCCTCGCAGAAATATGAGATGGTAAATTCAAAGACTCCTTCAACTTCAAAACATAGACCTGTCCCTTATGTAAAAAACCCCCCTCAGATAAATTAAACTTATAATTTTTTATCTTCTCAAAATAATCTTTCAACTTAACGCCCTTCTTGGGAAATGAAGAAAAAGGAACGCCATAAACCTCGTTAGAAACTCTCAAATCAAAAGAGGATGGCTGAATCTGATTTTTTTTATCAATTTTATCATCAGAATAAATAACTCCCATATCTATTAAATTCAAAATGCCCCTATCTGAAAAAACACCTATATTCATAAATACACCCAAGAAAATTAACTTATAAAAACTACTACACTCAAAAATATATATTCAACCGGTACTCCCCCAAGCCCCTTCCCCTCTCTCGCTCTTCCCCAACTCATCAACAACCTCAACCTCCGCCGTCGCAACCGGAGCAACAACAACCTGCGCAACTTTATCACCAGTCTTAATCACAAAATCCTCGTCGCCAGTATTCAAAACAACAACCCCATACTCTCCACGATAACCATGCTCAATAACACCTCCCAATATCGAAATCCCCTTCTTCCACGCCAACCCGCTCCGTCCCCGAATATTCGCCCAATAACCCTCTGGCAACTCCATTGCAATCCCAGTCGAAACCAAAACCCTCTTCCCAACCGACACAACATAATCCTCCGTTGAAAACAAATCCATCGCCGCATCCCCCTTGTGCGCATACCTCGGCACAACCGCATTCTCTTTCAACTTCTTAACCTTAACTTTTACCATCAATCAACTCAAACCTCTTCACTCTCCGACCATCATCAAAAACTTTATCTCCACAAAACTCATCCAACAACCTAACCCAAATCCTACCATCAATAAAAGCCCGATAAACAACCAACTCCTCATCAGCCTTATCACAATTCCACGCCAAAGAAACAACCTCATACTCCCCACCCTTAAAATGCCGATACCTCTCCCCAACCCCAACCATCAAAACAAAACTAAAAAACACTTTATAACAATTATTATACTCAATTACCACTATCAAAAACAAAAACCACACAGATATAACTACTCTCTCCTACTATGTTTAAAATTTTTAACGCCTCCAACAACTCCTCCAACACAAAACAACACCCCTCCAAGAGATAAAGACGTTCCTACAACATAATGCTCCATTCTAATAAAATTACACCCCCAAACCCCCAAAGCTGCCCCAACATTCGTAAGCATCAAATTCGTTGAAACACTACCAGCCCTACTACTTACATTATTTAAACTTAATTCATAATAATCACGCATGTCATTAAAATCCTGTTTCGTCCTATCCCAATCTCTTTTCCAACCATCCCTAGTCAAATAATTTCCAAAGCATCCCATAACACACATCAATCATAACAAGTATTTAACCATTTAGTTTTACTTCCAAATAACAGAAATAATTACACCCGAATCCCAACCTCCCCAAAAAACCCACTCAAAGCCTCCTTTATCTCCAACAAATCCTCCTCCCTAACATCAACCTCAGAACCAAACAAAGAATCAACAAAATTCCCCTTATTCTTAAACCCCTGCAAAAAAATCCTCCTCGGCTTCCCCCCACAAACCTCATTCATCCACTTCGCCATCTCAACCAAACTCTCCTTAGAATGCAACCGCCCAACAACAGTCGTCCTAAATTCATACTTATTTTCAAATTCGTGCTCGTCCATGCTCGTCCGTGGCTTATTTCTCCACCCCCCAAACTCATTCACAATCCTCATCGACTCCTCCACCGACGATAAATCAACAACAACTCCAATAATTTTAGAATAATCCTCCCGACACCCTTTCACATCCATCGCAACATAATCAACCAATCCTAAATCAATCATCTCTCGCAACCTCGACGGAAACGAACCATTTGTATCAATCTTAATTTTAAACCCCATCTCCTTAATCTTCCGAACAAAATCAAAATCCAAACTCATCAACGGTTCACCCCCACTAATACAAACCCCATCCAATTTTCCAACCCTACTTTTCAAAAAATCCAAAACCTCTGCTACCTGCCACCCGCTACCTGCCACCCGCTCATCAACTTTATTGACGAGCGCTGGATTATAACAAAACCCACAACGAAAATTACACCCATGTAAAAAAATCACGCAACAAATCTCACCAGGATAATCAATAGTCGAAACCTTCTGTAACCCCGCAATTTTCATTTTCATAACCATCACAATTTCTACCAAGACCCGGCACAAAGCACCTACCATCAGCGAAGCCTATCTCAGGCAGTCCACAACTGCAACATCAACACTCCGTACAAAAAGTAACCCTATCTTTAAACTCCGCCAACTTCCCTTCGTTCCATTGCGCAATAGGTCGCAGATATCCAACCACTCTACTCCACACCTCGCACTTAGTCCTCTCCATCTATATTACCTCCAATATTTATTTTAGATTTTTCATCTCCCAACACAGACGAACCACGCAACATTCCTACAACTTGCCGCCTACCACCTGCCACCTCGAAGCCAACGGCCTCGTTGCCTCCTAAATTTAATTTAGATCTCATTGGAACTAAAACTTCCCGTTCAACTTTCGGTTCAATAATCTTAATACTATCATCACCAACAACAATCGACGGCTCAACACTATTTCCAATAATAACTTCTTCCTCTGCCATTTCCTTTTTGCTACTCTCAACCTCAAGAGGCAACCTCTCCTGCTCAGCGTCGCACTTCGGACAATACTCATGCTCTCCAGCCAAATAACCATGAATCGGACAAATCGAAAACGTCGGCGTAATCGTAAAATAAGGCAAATGATAATTCTCAGCAATCTTCTTCACCATCCTCTTCACCGAATCCTTAGTCATTTTTTCCCCAACAAAAGTATGGAATACCGTCCCCCCAGTATACTTGCACTGAAAATCATCTTGCAAATCCAACGCCTCAAAAACATCATCAGTAAAATTCACCGGCAAATGCGAAGAATTTGTATAATACGGCTCTGCTCCTTTCCGAAAAGCCTCCTCGTTCGCAACAATAATCCGACCAAATCTTTTCTTGTCTATTCTCGCAAACCTATAAGTCGCTCCCTCCCCCGGCGCCGCCTCCAAATTATAAATATTCCCCGTCTCCTCCTGAAACTCCTCTAATTTATTTCTCATAAAATCCAAAATTTTCAAAGCAAAACCTCGCCCTTTCTCCGTCGCAATATTCTCGCCCGGCATAAAATTCACAACCGCCTCATTCATCCCCAATAGCCCAATCGTCGCAAAATGATTTTTCCAATACTGCTCAAACCTCTGATAAACCTGCCTCAAATAAAACTTACTATAAGGATACAACCCAACCTTCGTAAAATTCTCAACTGCCTTTCTCTTAATCTCAAGACTTTCTTTCACCAACTCCATCAACCTATTAAGCCGACCAATAAAATCCTCCTCATTCGTCGACACATAACCCAACCTCGCCATATTAATCGTCACAACCCCAATCGAACCAGTCAACGGATTCGACCCAAATAAGCCACCACCTCTTTTCCTCAACTGAGTATTATCAATACGAAGACGACAACACATCGACCTCGCATCTTCCGGCTTCATATCAGAATTTACAAAATTAGAAAAATACGGAATCCCATACTTCGCCGTCATCTCCCAAATCAAATCATACTCCGGATTATCCCAATCAAAATTCTTAGTAATATTATAAGTCGGAATCGGAAAAGTAAAAACCTGCCCAGAAGCATCGCCCTCCAACATGCACTCCGCAAATGCCCGATTCAACATATCCATCTCCGGCTTGAACTCCTTATATGTCTCAATCTGCGGCTGCCCTCCAATAATCACATGCTCATCCCTCATATAATCCGGCACGTCCAAGTCCATGGTTATATTTGTGAAAGGAGTCTGAAACCCTACCCTCGTCGGCACCGCCATATTATAACAAAAACTCTGCATCGCCTTTTTCACCTGCTTATAATTCAAACCTTCATATCTAATAAACGGTGCCAACAAACTATCGAAATTAGAAAACGCCTGCGCCCCAGCGGCCTCCCCTTGCAATGTATAAAAAAAATTCACTACCTGCCCCAGCGCCGCATTAAAATGTTTTGGCGGTCTACACTCAACTTTTCCCTTCACCCCCCTGAACCCAACACACAACAAATCTTTCAAGTCCCACCCAACACAATAAACCCCCAATGTATCCAAATCATGAATATGAATATCCCCAGCCTCATGCACTTTACGAATCGCCTCAGGATAAACCCGCCTCATCCAATAATTAGACATAATTTTTCTCTTAATATATTCATTCAGGCCCTGCAACGAAAACCCCATATTCGAATTCTCCTTAACCATCCAATCATCCAACCCAATATAATCCTCAACAGCCTCAATCGTATCAAACAACCCCTTAACATCCCTCATCTCATTATGACTCTGCCGATAAAGAATATACACCTTCGCAACCTTCGCGTGTCCTTCCTCAATCAAAATCTTCTCAACTAAATCTTGCACTTCCTCAACATCAGGAACCCCAAAGTCACCATAAACCCCATTCAACTTTTCAACAACCAAACCAGCCAACTGCTTCGTCCTTTCCTTGTCCTCCCCTCCAACAGCCCGCACCGCCTTCCAAATAGCCTCAGCAATCTTTTCCTCCTGAAAAAACACCACACTCCCATCACGCTTTCTAATCTTCTTTACAATTTTCCTTCACCTCTTTACTTTCAATACTCCCCCACTTCACCATCGTTCCTCCTCGCTGAGCATCAACAAAACTAAACCCATTCGGATATCTCTCCTTTAACTTATCAATATTACCCTGTAAACAATCATCCAACTTCCACCCAAAAAAATTACAAATCATCGACGCATACCACATCATATCCCCAATATTTTCCTTTATCCCATCCTTCACATTCTCATTTTTATGAGCAAAGGTTTTCTTAATACAACTCGCAACATCTCCTGCCTCGCCCGCAATCCCAAGCCCCCAAGTCGCAATCTCCATCTCCGTATTGTCAAACTTTTTCGACGTTCTCTTGCAAACTTCTTGATACTCATTTAATTCCATTATTTCAGTTTCTTCAACTCGTCCTTAAAGTCATTAATATCCGCAAAATCACGATACACCGCCGCGAACCGAATATACGCAACCTTGTCAATCTTCTTAAGCTTACTCATAACCATCTCTCCAATCTGCGAACTCTTAATGTCCTTTCCCTTCGCAACCCGATAAACATTCGCCTCAATCTCATCCACAACTCTATCTATCTCCTCGCTAGTAAACGGCCTCTTCTGCAAATTCTTGTCAACCCCCACAAACAACTTTTCCCGCAAAAACTTCTCACGTCGCCCATCTTTCTTAATAACATTCAAATCCAACTCAACCCGCTCATACGTCGTGAATCGCTTTCCGCACTTAAGACACTCTCTTCTCCGACGAGTCACAGAATCACAATCACGTTTATCAGTAACCTTCGTCTCGCAAGCCGTACAATATGGACATTTCATCTTACCATCTTTTATTATTTTACAATGAATACAAGATATTGTATCTCACACCACTTTTTACCACAATAACTTGTAGTGTAAACAACTACTAACTAAAAGACTATTTAAAGATTATTGTAACCCACTATACATTTTCACTAACAATGGTCATACAAAATTAAATACAATTCTTTCAACCCTCCTCCCTCCTCCTAACTCCATACATCTTTTCCAAAATCTTAAGGACCCTTTCCCTCTCATTAACACTAATCCCTCTCGTGTCAATAATAGTCTCATTGCCATCAATAATCCATGACAACTTCTCCCAAATCTCCGTATGAATCTCCTTCGGCGTTTTCAAAGAAGCCATCGTCCCATCCGGCGCGCAATCAATCTGAATCCAACCATACATCCTCACCAAATGCAAATACGACTCCTCTGCATTCTTCATATGTTCCTCGCTCCCTTCATGCCCATCAAGTTTCTCAACCCCAGGGTGAAACTCCGACTTTCTCTCACGCGTTCTCATGAGCTCCTTCCCAACCTCCCAAGGCATATACAAAAAAACAACAGCGTCCGGTTTCGGCAAACCAAAATTCTCATACTCTAACTCACGCAACCATTCAAAAAATTTCTCTCTCTCTATCCTATCACGAATTTTCCCGCCCTGATGCCCCATGTTCGACTCAACATACCGGTCCAAAATCGTCACATTCCCCTTGCTCAACTCATCCTCAATAAAACCCTTCGACACAAACCTATCCTCTGCATAAAAAACCGACGCAACCTTCGCCGGAATTTCATTTGCTAGACCAAACTCCCCATCAAGATACCTCCTCACAATCTTCCCCGTCGGCGTCGAATAATTCGGAAAATCCAAAGTCACAACCCCCCGCCCCATCGAATTCAACTTCTCAATCAACAAATTAATCTGCGTCGACTTCCCCGAACAATCTGTCCCCTCAAAAACAACCAACTTCCCTTTCATATCAACCTCTTCAAATAATTATCAGCCCCAAAATCACAACCACCCTTATGACACCCATCGCCATAAATCCAACAAGAAGCATCCCTCAAATCTCCATATTTAGAATTAGCCCCTGCCCCCTTAAATAAAATCTGCTCATCAATCATCCTCACTATCTCCAACTGCGCATGGCGACAATTCCTCTCGGCAACTTTCATCTCCAAATCTTCAAACAGCCCTCTTTCGGAAACATCAACAATCTGCGCCTGCGGAAAATCATTCTTAGCAACATCAGCCAAATCATTAAACCAATCATTAACCAATTCATCATCTTCTCTAATAATAGGCGGAACAAAAAACCCGTTCCCTGCCCCCATCTCAAGCCCTCCAAAAATCGCATTATGCAAAGTCCTATGCCGATGATTCTGCGCCAAACAAGCAAAACTCATTTTCAAATTAGTCGAATAAATGTCCTTTCCAAAATACTCCTCAACCTCATCTCCAAACAATTTAACCCCCCTATTTGACTTATCTCCAAGTCCTCTAATTCTAAACTTCTTTACAGCCTCCGAATCAAGATAAGGCTTCATCCCCTTCTCAAAAACCCTCCCTTTAAACTTGTCTCCAGCAAACTCTTTCCCAAACCATTCAAAATTATCCGCCAAAATATTCAACTGCCTCAAAGAAAAAGTATATCCCATCTTAGTCGGCGTAAAAACACTCATCATATACCTCGCATTCTCCTGAGACAACTTGTCAACCTTCGTTTTCCTGCTCCCATCTTTCATATACATCTTAGGATAATTAGATTCCGGATAATACTTTTCAATTCTCGAATGAACAATCCCCATCCACTTATCATATAAATCCTTCTGCCCCTCAGGAATACCTTTCATTATCGTATACCTCGCCGACTTCTCACTTGTCGTAAGCGGCGGCTCATTATTCAAAACCATCGCCATAACCTTCGGCAACCCCTTAATATAAAGCCCAATATTAAAATGATCAAAAACACTAAGATGCCCCAACTTAATCAACCTATCCTCAACAAGTTTAGAATCATAAGCCTCTCTCCTAACTTCACTAAAGTCTTTCTCGGAACAACAAACTCTCGCAAAATCCTGACAATACTTCTTCGCCCCCTCCAGCGTCCGAATCCCATTCGGCGTACTAACAACCTCAATCTCCATAATAAATCCATCCTCACCACCCTTAATAAAATCTTATACACTCTAACCTATATATTAGAAATAATCCCACAAAAATTACAAATATCTCCACTCGACGGCTCCCCACACTTCTCACATATCTTCATCTCACCCTCAACTCCCAACTCCAAACTCCCAACTAATTTCTGAAAGGAATTAACAATCTTCAACTTCTCAGCATCACTCAACACAGACATCCACCCCCGAGTCTCAACCCGATAAGTCCCAAACGCACACGGACACTTGTCATACAAAATATCAAACTTCCTCGCCTTCGCATATTTCCTAACCTCCGATTCCGCCACAAAAAACAACGGCTTAACTCTTTGTATAAAACCTGCGACCTGCGACCTGCGACCTGCGACCTGCGACGAGCGACTCCCGACTCCAGTCATCGGCGCTGAACGAGCGCCGAGACCGACGTTCCCCTTAAGAAAATTCATCAAAATATTTTGACATTCATCGTCAAGATTATGCCCCGTCACCAAAACATCCCCACCCAACTTCCGCGCCCACTTATTCAAAATCCACCGCTTCACCGTCCCGCAAACCGAACACCCAGTCAAACCCTTCCGTTTTTTCAAAACAGCCTTGATAAAACAAATCCCCTGCCCCAACTCCAACTTCAAATCAACAATCGTCAATGGCACACCCAACCCCCCACAAAACTTTTTCATATTCTCATTATGAATCTTAGACCACTCCCCAAGCCCCAAATCAATCATTAGCCCCGAAACGTTATATTCCATCTTCTTTAAAATATATAAAACAGAAGTAGAATCCTTCCCACCACTAAGTGCAACCACAACCTTATCGCCGTCGCCAATCAACCTATACTTCCCAATCGTCTCAGCAACTTTCTTTTCAACATCCATATGGACACAAAGTCCAAAACATTTATAAACAATTCCAATTTAATGTTTTCATGGCTAATAAAAAGAACAACTTTTCAAAAACATTAAAAGACCTCTCAAAAAATTACTGGGCACTCTCGACAATAGTATTAGCAATCATTCTCATCATAGTATTAGCAACCGGCGGAAGCAAACCAACAATGAACGCAAAAGAGGTCGGGCAAAAAATATTATCATTCGCAAGTGCACAATACCCAGATGCAGGATTAATATCAATAAACGACAACGGACAATTTTATGAAGTAGTCCTCTCCATCAACGGACAAGAAAGTCCTCTGTATGCTACAAAAGATGGAGAAAACATAATTCTTCCACAAGGGGTAATACCACTAACAGCAAGAGCAACTCAAGATACCGCAACACAACCAACTCAAACTGAAATTCCTAAATCAGACAAACCAATCGTCGAAGCATTCGTCATGTCACACTGCCCATCCGGAACCCAAATCGAAAAAGGTCTACTCCCAGTAGCAGAACTTCTCGGCAACAAAATCGACTTCCAAATCAAATTCGTCTACTACGCAATGCACCCATCACAAGGAGAAGTCGAAGAAGAACTAAAACAATACTGCATCGAAGAAGAACAAAACGACAAATTCCTAGGCTACCTAACTTGCTGGCTCGGAAAAACAGGGACCCCAGCAGATGGAGCAGCATGTATCGACGAAACAGGAATAGACAAAACAAAACTATCAACATGCACGGCAAGAACCGACGCCGAATTCAATGTACTCGCAAATCTAAACGACCAGTCCACATGGCTAAATGGACGATTCCCTAAATTCGACATCCACAAAGCAGAAAACGACAAATACCGAGTAGGTGGTTCACCAACATTAATAATCAACGGCGTCCAGTCACAAGCAGGACGAGATTCTGTCTCACTACTTAAAGCAATTTGTGATACGTTCAACACAGCCCCAGAAGAATGTAATACAGAGTTTAAAACAGAAACGCCAGCACCGGGATTCGGTTGGTCAACAACAACATCAGCGAACAACGCAGCGGCAGGTTGTGGAGCTTAATCTTTCAAAACTAACTTGACAAAAACATAATCCTCCTTGCTAAAACTCCTTTGAATACCCTCATTAGTTTTTCTAAAGATAATCAACGGACCTTCTCGGCAAGGACAAACCAAGATTCCTCCACTAATCAAATGCTCACGAGCAAAATCTTCAATAAATTTTTCCTGCTTTAAAAAAATCCCAGCACTAAAAATAATTTTATCAAAATACCCCTCTACCTTCCTGAAATCTTTTTTCAAAATTTTAACATTCCTAAATCCTAAACTCCTGATTCTTCGACGAGATAGCGAAACTAAAGAATTAATAATTTCTAACCCTAAAACACTACCATTCTCCCCAACAAGATAATCAATCAAACAAGAAACCCAACTGCTTCCAGCCCCAATTTCCAAAACCTTATCTCCGTCTTTCAACTCTAATAATTGTAACATCCGAGCAACAGTCGACGGCTGCGAAATCGTTTGTCCACTGCCTATCGACAAAGCTACATCCTCATAAACAAAATCCCCGTCGACAAAATCCTTTCTGTCAACAAAACTCATCGCTTCTAAAATTTTTCTTTCATATCCCCCTTTCCTAAACGAAAACAAATATCTCTCAACAGACTTCAGCATCTCCCTTTTATTCATATATAATAAAACAAAAAGAATATTTATAATCTACCTTCGCTATATACTAACAACCTTATCTAAATACCCAACCTCGTCCTCACTCAACTTCAACTCTCTTCTAATTTTCTCATTACCCAATATCACTCGCAATAACAAAAAATCTCTCATCGTAGTCTTCGTAGAAATATGACACAACTTCGCATACTTCTCACAAATCAACTTCTTCTTCAAAGCTCTTTGATTCTGCAACCATATCTTCAAAATCCTCGACGGCTTCTTATACTGCGTCCACCCGGTCCTATTATAACTCTTCACCCCCGCAACCCCCGCCCCCAACAAAAAATACTCATAAACCATAAATCTCCAATGTCTCTGCCTCCTAATTCTCCCACGAAAAACATCCGCCAACGACAACGCCTCAATCGCCCGACACAACTCCTCACCCTTATACGCAATCGGCAAATTCTCCTCGACCCACAAAAACACATCATCAATCGGCATCCCAACATCATCATAAACCCTCAACATCTCCTCATCAATCTTCGCATTCTGAAACACATATTGCAACGCGCTAAAAATCGACCTCTCCTTATTCCGCTCCCCAACCTCCTGAACCAACTCCGTCGAACCCATCCCCGCCAAAAGCTGCAAATCATTCAACGCCGCTCGAATATCCCCACGAGCCTTAATCGCAATCGAAATCAAAACCTCCGACGACACCGCACAATTCTCCTTCTCACAAACCTCCCGCAAAATATCAAGAACAACTTTATAATCAACTTCCTTCAACGCAACCATCTCCGCCTTCCTCCTCAACAAACTAAACTTCTTGTCCCAAATATCATTCGCAGTAATAATCACCGGAAACGCCGACCTCTCCAACAAAACCAACAACTCACCAATCCCTCCCCTATCCTTAACCGAATGAATCCCATCAACCTCATCAACCAAAATAATCTTCCCCTTATTAAACAAACTCTTCTGCCTCGACGCCGGCCCGACAATCTCCCCAATTTTTTTCTTGTTCCTTAAATCCGACGCATTCAACTCCAAAATCTCAGCATCACTCTCAGCCGCAACAGCATAAGCCAAACTCGTCTTCCCAACCCCCGCCGGTCCATGCAAAACAACCGCCCGCTTCCTCGGAAAACTCTTCAAAAAAATCTTCACCTTATCAATCGCCAAATCCTGCCCCCGCACATCAGCAAAACACCGCGCCCGATACTTCTCACACCAAGGCACATTATCCATATTCATCATCTTATCAACTCCAGATTCTTATTTATCACGATAGGCGCCATTCCCTTCAACTCATCGGTAAAACTACAATTCGGCAACGGATTATAAAAAAATATTTTCTTCCCCATCTTCCACGCTACATAAACCTCCAAAAAAGTCGCCCCGCCAATATAATTCACAATCCCTTTCTTTTCAAAATTCAAAACCAAAACCCCATCCATCGGCTCAATATTTTCTTCATCCTTCCTCATCATCATCCCTTTCCATTCTATATGTTGCTTCTCACTCATCTTTTTAAATTTCTCCTCGGCAAACGGCTCATCAAAAGAATTCGGCAAAAAGACCTCGTGCCCACGCTCTTCCAAAAACCCCTTTATTGGAATAATTCTATCATAAAAATATTTACTACATGCTATAAAAATTTTCATTCCTCCTCCTTCAAACCACCAACGCCATTTCCAATCCCAGCCATAATAAACCCAGCAATCAACGCCTCCAACTGAATAAACTCATCCGCCCCCTCAACCAACCTAAACTCAGCCTCGCCAGTCTTCTCAGTCAACCGAACCTTCAACGCATTATCAATCGGCAAATTCCAAACCTCCTTCTGAATCGCCTTAATCACATCCTGCCCCGAAATCGACTCCTTCAACATAATATCCAACAACTTCTCCCGAGAATTAACAAAATCCCCAGACAAAGCATAATCCAAAACAACCTTAATATCAGACGGCTTCGCCTTCGAAACAATCGTGTTCACCAAATCCGGAGTAATGTTCGGCGAAATCGAAGCTGTCGCCTGCAACAAATTAATAACACGACGACAATCCCCGTCGCTCGCCTCATACAAGGCATCAAACCCATCCGCGCTAATCGACAACCCCTCGCACTCTGCAATCAAATCAATCCTCTTCTTAATATCCTTCTTCTCCAACAACTGAAACCGAAACACAACCGCCCTCGACTGAATCGGGTCAAGAATCTTCGACGAATAATTACAACTCATCACGAACCGGCAAGTCGAAGTAAAATTCTCCATCGTCCTCCTCAACGCTTGCTGCGCCTCCCTCGTCAACGCATCCGCCTCATCCAAAAAAATAACCTTAAACGGCACATCTCCCAACGCCTTCGTCCTCGCAAAATCCTTGACCTTCTGCCGCACAACATCAATCCCTCTCTCGTCCGACGCATTCAACTCCAAATAATTCTCCCTCCAACTCTCCCCAAACAAACTCTTAACAACAATCAAAGCCAAAGTCGACTTCCCCGTCCCCGCCGGCCCCGCAAACAACAAATGCGGAATATTCATAGAATTCACCAACGCCCGAACCCTCTTAATAATTTCCTCTTGCCCAACCATATCATCAAATTTCTTAGGCCGATATTTCTCCGTCCAAATCTCAGACCCATAATGCTCCATCCAAAAAAACACGATTCCAAGTTTATAAGGATTATTGTAATAGATTGCCTCTTCATAAATCCAACACCAAAATTTCCCCACCCTAAAAGCTAAAAGCTAATTACCTATTCCTCTTCAACTTTCTCTTCCGCTTTTCCTTCTTAAGTCTCTTCCTCTGCCACTTCCAACGCATTTGACCTTTCTTCTTCCATCTCCGCGAACTTCTCTTCATAAGAATATTCTCCTATCTTCGTTTATAAAGTTTTCCGCAAAAAAATCCGTGTTCATCCGTGTCTTCCGTGCCCCGTCCGTGTTCTTTCTTTTAATTATTCAAAAACCAAATTAATAGCCCCACCAGGATTCGTAACCCGAACCATTTTGGAAGTAGGTTTTAGGTCGTTGGTAGTAGGGGAAATGTTTAATCCAATATTTTTTCCTCTACGGTGAATTGTTGCTTCCGAACCAATTTCACACTTTTTTATTTTATTGTTTTTTAATTTCCTCGTCGCCATTTTACAGCAAAATAAAAGATTACTCATTAATAAATGTTTACTGAGAAATTAAGAATTATTCTTTAATAACTATTGGCGGAACGTAAGTTATTTTTAATTCTTCAAAAACCACTACTGATTCATATAGGAGTATAACATCTTCATAAGAATTTTTAATATCTAATAAAAAGTTCCTAAATTCTTCTGTATCTTTTACATGAACATCTAACATAATATTATACAAACCTACAGTATTTGTAACATAATAAATATGGTCATGATTTTCACAATATTCGATAAAATCCTTCACCCTTTCTTCAGAAACAGAATTAAATTTAATTAATAATAGGTGCCATTGCATTCCAAGTTTATGCACATTTACTTTAGGTCTAAATCCTTGAATTATATTTTCTTTTCTTAGTTTTTTTAATCTATGGTGAATTATATGCACGGGTAACTTTGTGATTTCAGAGATTTCAGTTACAGGCATTCTTCCATGTTGATTTATTGTTTTTAATATTTTTTTATTAATTTTATCTAGAGAATATAATTTTTCCTTGGGAGTTGTTTTTAATGATTTGGTAGTAGAGGGTCGCAAGAATTTATAGCTAATGTGTTCTGCTTGAATTAGGGTAGTAAAAGTATACTCGTGGAGATGAGAACCAAACATTCTTTTTAATCCTTCTAATTGTTTATTAAATTGAGATACTGTTTGAGCACAAAATAAAATTACTACGTCCCATCTTCCAACTCCAGTAACTAACCACGCAATATTAGGCAATTTTAAAATTCTTTGATATAGGTTATTTTCTTTATCTACATTTAAGCCGGTTAATTGAACAAAAACATAATATGAGTCAAATCCCAACTTCCCAACATTTAACATTGTGTAATAATTTTCAATTAGGTTATTTTCCTTGAATCTGTTTAATCTATATCTTACCACTTGTTTACTTGTTCCAACCTTTTTTCCTATAGCTGACTCTGTAAGTCTCGCATCTTCATCAAGAACTGCCAATATCTTCTTATCAAGGGCATCTAATTCCATAATTTAACTTAATAATACATAGTTTATAAATATTGTTATTATGTTAAAAAATAAGGTAATAAAGTTTATTATTATAATATATCCTATAATTCTATGACAAAATCGAACTTAGAAGATAAACTGAAAGGTTTTGTTGGTAGCACTGCTGAAATTACTAAAGGTGCGTATCGTACAACTAAGTCAGGGCTTGAGATAGCAAGAGGGGGGTATGAGAAAATGTATACAAAATACCCAATAATTACTAATTATCTCTCTTCCGCAGTTGGAACTGTGGGGGGAGACATTATTGCGAAACAATTTACAGAAGATCCTAATGTAAGTCCAAGAGATTTGGCATTTACAGCATCAGCAGCAGTTATATATAGTTACTTAGCTCCAAAAATGATTGAATGGTCTACAAAGGCTACTGATAAGGTTGCAAGGGGTTGGAAACGATTAAAAGAGAATAAAGTATCTCACACCTTGTTTAATACAGTTTTACTTACCGCAATGTATTTTCCAGTAAACATGGCATATTGGAATTATTTAACAGTTAAGAATGAAGCACCAATAACTCTTGAAGATAATCTTGCCGGTGCAATAACTTTGGGGATTGCAACAATTCCTTATTTGCTTGCAGATTACGTGGCAATTAAAAAATTTAGTCAACCAGAAACAAAAAAGTGGTTGCGACCGTTTTATAGTGCTGTTGAAATTGTCTGGAATACTCTTTTTGCAGGCGGAAATTATATTTCTAAAAAACTTTAATTGAAACATTAAACCTCACCTCTTCCAAGGAATTATCTTTCCCTTCCCCCTCGCCAAATCCTCCACCCGAATTATCCCCCTATAACACTTAGGCAAATATTTCTTTTATACTTAATCATGAATAGCCCCGCCAGGATTCGAACCTGGGTCACAAGGTCCAGAACCTCATATGCTTGACCAACTACACTACAGGGCTTCAACTTAACTACAAAAATCCCATTTAAAAAACTTTATAACCCAATACACCTTCTATATAACATGACAACAATCAAAGCAACCCTAATCTCGGAAAGAATCACATCAAACACAGCCGAAGCCCAATCCCTCTTCGCAAAATCCCGCTTCGGAGAAAAACTCGGCGAAAAAATCCTATACTCCCTCACAGAAGCCCTATTCCTAATCGAAGACAAAAAAATGGAAATCTACAACCACCAAGACAAAAAACTTTCTCAAAAAGAAATCCTAAAAAAATTCCAAAATATCGACAAAAAATTTAAAACAAAATACCTCGTCTTCAAAGACCTTCGACAAAAAGGATACATCGTAAAATCCGCTCTAAAATTCGGAGCAGAATTTCGCGTTTATGAAAAAGGCAAAAAGGTCACCCAATCCCACTCCAAATGGCTCTGCTTCCCCGTCGCCGAAAACAAACAAATGACATGGCAAGAATTCTCCGCAAAAAACCGAGTCGCCCACTCAACAAAGAAAAACCTCCTAATCGCAATCGCCGACGAAGAAGGCGACGTTTCCTACTACGAAGTCAAATGGACTCGAACATAAATATTTATAACCACAAATCATTTCTAAATCAAATGATAGACGTCCAAGAAAAGAAAAATAAAATAATCTCCTTCCTAAGAATAGCCGGCCCATCCCTCCCTGTCCGAATCGCAAAAACAATCGAAATGGAACCGGTCTTCACATCAGCAATCCTATCAGAACTCCTCGACTCGAAACAAATCAAAACTTCCAATATGCGAGTCGGTTCATCCCCACTCTACTTAATCCCAGGCCAAGAACAAAAACTCGAAGACCACACCGAAAACCTAAAATCAATCGAACAAGAAGCCCTACTAAAACTAAAACAAAACAAAACCCTAACAGACGAAAACGAAGAACCATCTATCCGAGTCGCCCTCCGAAACATCAAAGACTTCGCAATCCCATTCAAACAACAAGACAAAATAATATGGAAATACGCCTTCACATCCGAAAAACCGGAACCACAAAAACAAATCGAGCCAATATTCAAAACACCACAGGACACGTCAACGAGCAAAGCGCAACTACCAGCGAAGCGATCTACCAGCGAAGCGATCTACCAGCGAAGCGATCTACCAGCGAAGCGATCTATCCCCCCATCCTTCCTAAAAAAAATCGAAAACTTCCTCGAAAAACAAAACACAGAAATAATCTCAATCGAAGAAGTTGACAAAAAGAAAGTAATAGCAAAAATAAAATCAGAATCCGGAACAACTCTCCTCTTCGCATTCAACAAAAAAAGAATAACAGAAGACGAACTAATGAAATGCTACAAAAAGGCAAAAATCTCAAACCTCACCTACAGCATCATAACATTAGGAGAACCAACAAAAAAAATGAACGAAACAATCGATGCCTACAAAAAACTCATAAAAATAGATAAACTAAAAAACACAGAACCATAAACTTTTAAACCCAAATCAACACGACTAACTATGGGAAGAATCAAGTCAACACTAATCAAAAGAACATCAAGACAACTAATCAAAAATTCAAACGAATCATTCGGAAAAACATTCGAAGAAAATAAAAAAGCACTCGGGAGTATCCTTCCAAGTAAAAAAATGCGAAACAAAATCGCCGGCTACATTGCACGTATCAATAAAAACACAAAAAATATCATTGACGACACAGAACAATAACATGACAGAAGAAACCAGTAAATCCAAAGAGAACTCTATTTTTATAGGAGGCAAACCATTTATGAATTATGTGACAGGAGTAATCATGCAATTCGGAAACGGTGCCGAAGAAGTAACAGTCAAAGCACGAGGAAAATTCATTTCTAAAGGTGTCGACGTCGCAGAAGTAGCACGAAGAAAATTCCTTGAAAATAAAAACGTCTCGGTAAAAAACGTCTCAATCGGCAGCGAAGAATTCGAAAACAAAGAAGGAAAACTCGTCAACGTCTCAGTCATAGAAATAATCTTAAAAAAAGAATAATCACTTTTTCTTAAACTTCAACAATCTATCCAATTTCTTATCAATCACATTCACTTTCTTCTCAATAACTTTCATCCTCCTTCTCGAACGAAAATCAAGCACCCCCATCACGACAACATAAATAATATAAACAATCGCAATAACGCCCACTGCCTTTAAAATAGTAATAAGCCCACCAACACTCCTCGCAATCTCTGGCGACAAAACATAAATAACCTCCGTCAAATTCCCAACAGCATCCACAATAGCCATAAAAAATAATATCCTATATCCTATATAAAACTATTGAAGCATAGCAACTCTTTTAAACCAAAATCAATAATCATAATTATGGCTCTGTAGCTCAGCGGTAGAGCGCCGCTCTCATGAGGCGGAGGTCGAGAGGTCAGCACTCTCCAGAGCCATGACCTCAAAACTAAAACCATAAAAACTATCTCCCAAAAATCCAATCCCAAAACCTATCCCACCAAGACTTAGTCACAAAATCACCTACTATATATTTCTCATCACAAGATATACAGCTACCACCACAATCAACACCAGTTTCATCCCCATCTAAAATCCCATCATAACAATAATCACAATAAGCACCATCACCTTTATCACCAAAATAAATATCTATATAAGGATTTTCCCCAGTCCCTTCCTTAACCCTTGCAATCAAATTATTATTTAATCTATTATAAACCCCTACAAATTCCGTCCCACACCGAGTAAACTTCTTGATATAAATATCCACATCAACAGAACAATTTCTTACCTCCTCCTTTAAATCAATACAAGAACTCTTATCTTCACAAATCCGAGATTTAACACCCTTAAGATTATTTATTTCATTCCCTATCAAATCTACAAAATTATAATTAACTTCACAATTCGTCCACTCACCACATTTAACATCAGGAACACACTCGTTCCCAAAATCACATTCTAACTTTTGTGGAATATTATAAGAAGTTCTACAATCATTCAAATCTTTACATGTAGGAATAGTATATCCCTCGCTGCACTTAGACCACTTACATTCCCAATTCTCAACACAAGTCCCATCACAATACCTCATTCTCAATGGAATATCCGTCGATACAAAACACTTATTAACATCTTCACACTTTCTCTTCTGAATCCCATCAACACAATTTTCCCACTCATCACATTTCCAATCAGACTTACATTTAGATTCCCAAATCTTTTCTCTATCAACCAAACTCAAATCAAAAACATCTGAATTCAATGAAACACCCTTAATAATCTCTACATAATCATCCGCGCCAACTCCCTCCAAAGGACTTATGCTTACATTAAATTCATCCACATTAGTTCGTGCCGGACAATATCTCACAAAAACCCTCTTAGCTTCATCACAAATCGGCGCAGAAAAATTCTTAATAATATCAAACACTATATCAAGATTCTGCGGATTCTTCCCCGCAGGAATCTTATATGCCTGCGATCCACCCATAATCGGCACATCAGTCAATTTATAAAACTGAGCATCAAAATCAAAAAACGAAACCTCCAAAAAATTAATCTCATAATCATCTCTACCTCTTTTTATTTCAAGAAAAATAGTTTCAGAATAGGCGTCATAACACGAATCGTAACTAAAACTTGAAACTTTATTTACATCAACACATTTTTCAGATTCAATCGCAATATTCTTTAAAGAAAAACTCCACAGCATCCAACCAAATACTAAAATAATAACAATCAAGACCAACGCATTTATTATTAACCATTTCCCCTTCATAACATCCCAAGAAAGAAAGAGTTTAATTATTTATCTACACATCAAAAACACAAACCTTATCAATATAATTTTTTTGCTCTATCAACAATTCTCGAAGCAACACCGCCCTCAAAACTCAAATCATCTTCCTCTTTTTTTTTATTAATCTTCAACAATTTCCCTCTTTCGATGTCTCCCACTTTTCTCATCCTTTGAACTTGACTTCCCTTGATTACCTTACGTTTTGTTTGCCCAACAACTCTCCAGCAACCACTTAAAAATCCTTCAACTTTTTCAAAAACAGAATGTGACCTCGGAATCTCATCTAACCTCTTTTTCCCATTAACAATATCAACAAACAAACTACCTAACATCATCACACGATTATTAGTCAATTCTTTATCAGAATAATAACTACCAAACATAGCCTTACAAAAAACAACTTCCTCCTTCCTACTATTTTTCTCGAATCGCTCAATTAAAATAGAATAATCAATACTAACAGGCGTCCCATATATTCGTCTAAAATATTCCTTCGCCGTCTTGTCCACAAAATCCAATTTTTCCCTTGGAATCTTATCACTCTTCAAAAATTTCTGCATTTCACTAATAGGAATATCCTCAGCCTCTTTCTCCGCCAAACTTATTTTTTTCTTCTTTAACGAAATCTCAATAAAAGTAAGAACAGCCGCAACAATAATAGCAACAATGACAAACCCAAACAAAAACCTCACACGGCTATTTGAAAACAGCGAAACTATCGAATACCACCTCATAAAAATTACAACGCAACCCCATATAAAAACATTCCCAATTATAAAAATATTTAAATACCCAAATAATCGATTATCCTTATGGTAAACGGAATCGACCGACCTTTGGATTTGCTGAATTCAGCAAAAGGTAAAGAGATTTTAGTGCAGCTGAAAAACGGAAAACAATTTGTCGGGACTCTTCTCGCATTCGACATCCACATCAACGTGGTCCTCGACAACGCGAAAGAAGTTGAAAACGGAGAACAAACAACAAGCTACGGCCTGACGTTCCTCCGAGGAGACACAATAATTTTCATCTCCCCAGCCACTAAAGCATAGAATTAGTGTTTGTCAAATTAATTTCACTACGACACGCATTCTAACAATCTTTGTTTACAGCAATAGCTTTGTCAAATCCCGACAAGCGAAAAGCGAAAAACGTGATGCAAAGCATCATGTCTCTCCAGCCACTAAAACATAGAACGTTTTGTCTAATTAATTTCGCAAACAATAATTCTCAAAGCTCTACAACTATTTACAACTCCACAACATCCAAATCCTCAACAACCCTCACATTCTCAAAAACACTTTTAGCCTCATTAAGAATCACCTTCGGAATCTCATCATACCTCTGACTCAAATGCGTCAAAACCAAAGCCCCAACCTTCGCCTTCTTCGCAATCTTCGCCGCATCCACCGACGTCAAATGCCCATACTTCTCAGAAAGCTCCTGCTCCTCCTTAGAATAAGTCGCCTCGCAAACCAACAAATCCGAACCCCGAACAAAATCAACAATCCCATCAAAATACCGTGTATCCATCACAAAACTAATCTTCTTCCTTTTCTCTTTGTAAACCAACTTCTTCCCATCAACCTTCTGCCCCCCAATCTCAACAACCTTCCCCTTCGCCAACTCCCCAATCAACGGCGAATTCGGCAACCCCAACTTCGCCAACTTCTCTCTATCCAACCGAACTTTCTCCTTCACAACAAAAGAATAAGCAACCGCCGGACAATCATGCTCAACCTCCGCAGCCTCAATAAAAAACTCATCATTTTCAAAAATAACCCCAAACACTCCGACACCCCGAATTCCGAATTCCGAAACTCGAACATCCAAATCCTGCCCCTTCCGACCAATCAAATCAAAATACTGCCGAACCCACTCCTTTGACCCCTTCGGCCCATAAATCTCCAACTTCCGATTATACCCATTCAAATTCAAAGTCTGCAAAAGACCAGGCAATCCAAGAACATGGTCCCCATGCCAATGCGTAATCAAAATCTTCGTAATCTTACACGGATTCAACCCCGCCTTCCGAAACTGCCGCTGCGTCCCCTCCCCACAATCAACCAAAATATTCTCTCCCTTAAACTTCAAAAGCAC
>Ga0315543_1000654_pt1 | contig 41219 bp, 61 predicted proteins | sample SalMarSW160210MG_2_FD_203098 | JGI IMG/M metagenome (GOLD analysis project Ga0315543, IMG submission 203098) | Salt marsh sediment microbial communities from the Plum Island Ecosystem LTER, Massachusetts, United States - Salt Marsh Sediment SW1601-210 ...
CTTCGTCAACTTCTCTTTTCACTTAAACAATCGCAACCTCCCTATCAGCGTCGTAAACAGTATAACCTCCCGACGACAAAACACTCACGCTACCAATCATCGAACTAAACTCCAAGCTATCCCGAATCATAGGCAAAATCGCAACCCAAACAATCGTAACCCCCGCAACCACTATCAAAATTATCAACACCGTCGCGACAATCGTCGAAATCCCTTTTTTATTATTCATTCTCCTCCTCTCCAACATGCGACAAGCGAACAGCGAACAGTGAACAACTCGCGAAACGTCATCCCTCTTTTCATAAATATCAAACCAAACCAAACTATTTAAACTATTCGCCAACATCTAATAGCTAACAGCTATTTACGGTCCCAAACTAAAACTACCATACTCAGAAATCCCAGCCAACTTCTTAATATCACCCAAAGTCACAGCATCAATCTTCTTCTCATAATCATAATAATCCTCGGCATCTCCAGACAACTCTTCCATAATTAAATTAACAGCCGTCTCATTTGACCCCTCCGACTCAACCTGCCGATTCCCAATAACCTGAACCTTGGCCTCAGCCAATTCCTCCTCGCTAATCCCACCCATATTCCCAAACTCCCTTAAACAAATATCAACAACTTCCTTTACATTCGAGGAATCAGTCCCAGCCCAAATAACCATATACCCATAATTCTTCCCTAAATCCAAATCCGTCTTAACTCCATAAACCAGCCCCCTTTTCTCCCGAACCTCACTAAACAACTTCGACGACATCCCCTCGCCTAACATGGCGGAAAAAACCTCAGCCACATATCTCTCCCTCTCGGACGAACACGGAAAATGAAAACCAATCGCAAGATTCGTCTGTTGAACCCCCTTCCTCTTTTCTAAATCTTTAATGGCTCTTTTTTTAATCTCCACGTCGCGACCTGCGACCTGCGATCTGCGACCTGCGACCTGCGACAACTTTGAAGCAATTTGAAGAATTTCTTCAAAGTTATTATTACCGACGACACAAAGAACCGCATTTGAAGGAATATAAACTTCACGATGCCGATTAAACAATTGCTCCCGCGTCATCCCTTTAACATTTTCCTCAGTCCCAGCCACAAACATCCCAGCCGCACCATAATATAAATTAGTCTTAATCTTATTAAGCACATATGCCATCGGATTATCGTGATACATCTTAATCTCTTCACAAATTACGTTCGCCTCTTTCTTAACCTCCTCCTCTGGAAACGACGCATTAAAAAAAACATCAAAAATAACATCCATCGCAATACTCAAATGCTCCGACGGCAACTTCACATGATAAGCAGTAACCTCCTCGCCAGTAAACGCATTCAAAACCCCACCCACTTTCTCAACCTCGTCGGCAATTTGCTTAACACTCCTCTTCTCCGTCCCCTTAAAACAAAGATGCTCAATAAAATGTGCAATCCCTTTCTCCTCCACTGATTCATATATCGACCCATACTTCGTCGCCAACATTACAGTCGTCACGGGCACATCTCTCTTTTCGTGCAAGATAGTTAATCCATTTCGCAATTTCATCCTCTGAAATCGCGAGCATGAAACATCATTGGATGTTACTTTTTCCAATTTTACTTTTTTAAATTTCATAAATCCAAAAAACGCAAGCTACTTAAATACCTTTCTCCTTAAAATCACAACTAAAAAGAGGTATAACATGGAATTAGACTTAATCGGAAAATGGGCATTCGTCATAGGTATAGTTGTCGCAATACTTGCCGCATTTGTCACAACAGTTTCCACGGCAACAATCCTACTGATACTATTCATATTAGGATTAATCGTCGGGCTACTTAATATTGACAAAAAGAATACCACCGGATTTCTAGTTGCTGTAATCGCATTACTTATGGTCGGAATGGCCAGTTCGGGAGCTCTCTCAATCGGACTACTTGTAACGCCAGTTGGATACCTACAAGACATACTCGGTAACTTCATAGCATTCGTCGCTGCCGCAGCATTAGTAGTATCTATCAAAGCAGTAATCAACACAAGCAAGAAATAAACGAACACATTATTTTTTATTTTTTAATATTATAATTTTCTCTCCCTTACTCGCGAAACTCCCTTTAATCGAAAAATTCTTATCAACCCCACCAAAGTCGTCCAATGAGGACAAAAAATCCAACATCCATTTTCTTTGAACCACAAACTTCTTCCGCCCACCTAAACTTTCGGTCGGCAAAGTCAAAACAATCCACTCACATTCCTTGGCAATTCCCAAAATAAACCTCTTGGAAAAATTCCTTTCAAAATTTTCCAAGGCATCAACAACCTGAAACATAAAAACAACTCTCGGTTTCTCGGCGCCTATCAATAAATCAACAACTTTTTCAACATCAAACAAATCCAAATGAACAATCCTGCCATTATAATCCTCTTTCTTAAAATAATTATTCCCTAACTCAACCAACTGCCCAACCGCCTCAACCCCAACATAAGAAATCCCCCTCGGTAAATATTTATGACTAAACTCATTAACACCACATCCCAAATCAATCACCGACCCAACCCCCCCAATCACCGAAAAAATATCCCCATAAAACCTTTCATAATCCCTCTTTCTCGAAGACATATGCATCCCCAATATATTCTGCGACCCGCGACTTGTTATTCGCGACTTCGCGAAACGTAAAACTCTATTCGTCAAAAACACCCCAAAATATTTCCGCAACAAAGCCCGAGATTTTTTAATATCTCCATCAGACAAATCCAACGCACGCGAAACAATCGAATCAGACAACCCAGAAAACTCTTTCTTCTTTTTAACATCATCAACCAAACTCATCTCACCCTTACCCTCTTCATTAAATGTCTATACTCTCCATCGCTCTCAATATCAAAATCAATCTCAATCTCCTCTTTAAACTCAGGCATATTCAAAACAGCAGTCTCTGCTTCACCACCCTCAAAATCAACCCTAAATTTATACTCCTCAGCCAAATCGTTCAACTTGTCAAAATTCTTTCCATCAATCACTCTCCCAATCCACTCTTCCCCAATCCCATCACAAGCAATCCTCGTCATCACCACCTCAAAACCATCTTTTAATAAATCTTTCCAAACATCATCCGGCGAATAATCCCACAACGGCGCAACAAATTCCAACCCCAACTCATCACAAATCCTCTTAACCCTCTTCCCCTGATACAAACTCGCAATCCCGCCAACAACAATCCCTTCAACATCTTCATTAACACGACCAATCAACTTCTTTAAATCCACCAGTTCCTCCTCTTTCTTCCCATCGCTCCCACCAACAATCAACTCAATTCCCAACTCTTCCGCCTGCCTTCTTAATAAATTAACAAATGGCTTATGAAACATAAAACTATCCTCTCTCATCGGCAAAATACTCAACAAATAAATAACCTCATGCCCCTCTGCCAAAACCTTATGTAAAGCTAAACAAGAATCTTTCCCACCAGAAAACAAAACCGCCAATTTCATAAAAATCCAAATAAAAATCTATTTAATAGCTTTCCTCTCCCACTTATTCTTTGGTTTCCTCAAAAAAAAATACACAAAAACCGCAATAATCAAAAAACCAACAACCCCAATTCCCAAAGCAACATAAAACTCCAAAGTATAATTCTTCTCCACACCATTACCACTAACCACGCTCATATCCGAACTTTCATTTTTAATATTTGCTCCAACCGAAAAATCCCCAGAATCATTCCCACCAAAACTATCCCACTCGTCCCCAATCTCAGCACAACAAAAAACACCAAGCATCAAAACCACAAAAACTAAAATCACCAACTTCATAAATTAATTAAACCACTTTACTTTATAACTTTATGGCATCGACAAACCAATCCCCTTTCTACAAACAAGCTGAACAAAAATTCTACCAGGCAACAACCGACGAAGAACGAATCACATGTTTAGAAATAATGATTAAAGAATGCCCAAAACACAAATCCTCCGAGAACATGCTCCGCAATCTCACAACAAGATTAAAAAAACTAAAATCAAATTTAATCAAACAAAAAAAATCGGGAAAGTCATCCCATCAGGGAATCAAAAAATCCAACATACAATGCATCCTCGTCGGATTCCCAAACACCGGCAAATCAACAATTTTCAAAACCCTCACAAACCTAAACCCAAAAATATCTCCTCACCCATTCACAACCTACGCACCACAACTCGGCACATTTAAATTCGAAGACACCTCAATCCAAATCATCGACGCCCCCTCTTTCCCAAGCCACGACAAATCACTCATAAACTCAACCGACACACTCCTTCTCGTCATCGACAACCTCGAACAAATCCAAAAAACCGAACAACACCTGCACCAAAGCAAAGCAAAAATAATTTTAATCTTCAACAAAGAAGACACCTTCTCAGAAAATGAAAAAAGAAAAATCGAAGCAACCCTAAAATCAAAATACAAAAAATACAACTACATCTTCTTCTCGCAAAACCCAACCGAAACAAAACTACAAGAACTCAAACAAAAAATCTTCAACACATTCCCGATCATACGCATCTACACCAAAGAACCAAAAAAATCCCCAAGCAAAGAACCAATGATACTAAAACAAAATTCAACCCTAAAAGACGCCGCAGAAAAAATTCTAAAAGGAATGTCAAAAAAAATCAAACGCGCAAGAATCTGGGGCCCCTCATCAAAATTCAGCGGACAAACAATCGGGCCCGACCATCTACTCAAAGACAAAGACACGATTGAAATTCAATCAACACATATTTAAAAATCTATACACTCCACCGACAATGAATTTCCAAAAAACAATCTTCATAATATCTTTACTCGCCGCTCTCCTCCTAATCCTCCTTGCCCAAACCACAAAACAAACCCAAACCGGCACAATCGAATCCATCCAATCCTCAAATAACAAAATAACAATCCAACTCGAAAACGAAACAACCGAACTAATCCTATTCGACGCCCAATACATCAACCTATCAAAAGGCGACACAATAAAATTCCAAGGAAAACAGGACACCTACAAAAACAAAGAACAAATAATCATAGACAAATTAATATGCTCAACCTAATCTTCCCACTCCTCCTTGGAATCCTAGCCGGGACCTTTACAGGCCTCACCCCCGGCATCCACATAAACCTCGTCGCCATCTTCCTCCTCTCTATCCCAACCTTCCTCCTACTGCCTATCCCCTACCTTCTAATATTCATAACCGCAATGGCAATCACCCACACCTTTCTCGACTTTATCCCCGCAATTTTTCTCGGCGCCCCAGACGAAGACACCGGACTCGGAACTCTTCCTGGACACGAACTACTCCTTTTCGGCCGCGGACACCATGCCGTCAAACTCACTCTCCTCGGCTCAATCATCGCAACAGCCTCGCTAATCCTCATCATCCCAACCTTCATCCTCATCATCCCAAAAATCTTCCCATTCCTCCAACGCATGATGGCATTCATCCTAATTTGGGCAGTCATCTTCTTAATCTACTCCGAAAAACAATCCAAAACAAAAGCAATCATTATATTCCTCCTCGCCGGTTTCGCCGGACTATCAACCCTAAACCTCGACATCAAACAACCCCTCCTCCCACTCCTCACCGGCCTATTTGGAACATCAACAATAATCCACTCAATCAAATCAAAAACAATTATCCCAAAACAAACAATCGAAAAACTCAACCTCAACAAAAAACAACTAATCAAACCAACCCTCGCAACCATCCTCGTCTCCCCAATTTGCTCATTCTTCCCTGGGCTCGGCTCATCCCAAGCCGCAATCATCGGCTCCGAAATCACCGGCAAACTAACCCGCGAACAATTCCTCGTCCTCCTCGGCTCAATCAACACAATCGTCATGTCAATCTCATTCGTCACCCTCTTCCTCTTCCAAAAATCCCGAACCGGCGCAGCCTTCGCCCTCTACCAAATCACCAAACTCACAACCACCCACCTAATCACAATCCTAACAACAATCCTCCTAGCAACAATCATCGCAATCCCAATCACCCTCACAATCTCAAAAATCATCGCCAAAAACATCCACAAAATCCCCTACACAAAAATCTCCGCAACAATCCTAATCTTCCTAATCATAATAATATTTCTACTAACAGGAACATTAGGAATAATCACCCTCGCTGTCGCAACAATAATCGGATTAACTTGCATCGAATTTCAAACCCGTCGTTCATTTTTAATGGGCGCAATCATAATCCCAACAATAATTTTCTACCTCCCCCTCTAAAAATATATAAACCTCATTAAACTAATCACATCATGGCAAAAGAAAACATAATCATAGGAACGGCAATAATAATCTTGGGAGTATGGCTTTCTCTAAAAGTAATCACAAGCGAAGACGCCCCGCTCTTCCTCTTAATCTACACCCTAATAATAACAGCACTCGGAATAACAATAATAGTCCTCAATAAAGAAGAAAACAGAATAGAACAAAGAAAAGATATTAAAACAAAGAAATCCAGCATTTAACATGAAAGAACTAATCACAACAACAATGGAAATCCCGGGAAAGAAAATTATTAAAATTCTCGGCGTCGCAAAAGGCAACACAATCCGGGCAAGACACGTCGGACGAGACATCGCCGCAGGATTCAAAAACCTCGTCGGTGGCGAAATAAAATCCTACACCCAAATGACAACTCAATCACGAGAAGAAGCATTCAACCGAATGGTCAACGACGCAATCAAAATGGGCGCCGACGCGATAGTAGGAATCCGATATTCAACCTCAATGATTATGACCGGCGCAGCCGAGATGTTGGTTTATGGAACAGCTGTTAAATTAAAATAACTCTAAACCGCCTCACAAACCAAAACAGATTTCGCAATAAACGCGTCCCCAAATTCTTCACTCTCCTTAAACTTCCCAGCAACCCTCACCCCATCCCCCTCACTAACAACACCATCACCAAAACACTCAAGATAATCACGAGGAAAAATCGTCACCTTCAATTCCCCGCTCTTTCCAATAATATCCATAAACGCCATCTCCTCCCCACCCTTCGTAACAATCTGGCTAAACCTTTTCACTATCCCAAAAACCTCTGTGTCCATATCGTCCTTCAAGCTATCAAACGGACTACAATCCCCGTTCTTCGACTCAACATAAGCATCAATCGGATGTCCCGAAACACAAACACCTAAAAGCTCCGACTCTAAAGCCAAAGTATCCTTCAACGCCATCGGCGGCAAATCCGGATACTCGACCTTATTCGCAACACCACCAAACAAAGTCATCTGTTTCTCTGCCGAATTCGTCTCCTTCACAACATCATTATAAACCTTCAATAAACTCGCCCGATTAATCCCCAACTCATCAAAGCACCCAACCGCAATCAAACTATGACAAACCCGCTTATTCACCTTCGACAAATCAACCTTATTGACAAAATCCTGATATGAAGAATAAGGCCGAGCTTCCATAATCCGAGCCAACGCCTCATCACCGACATTCTTAATCCCCGACAACCCAACACGAATAACCTTCTCCGAGCTTAACCCTGCGACCTGCGACCTGCGACCTGCAACCTGCGATTCTTCCACTGAAAAACCTTCAGTGGAAGAATTTATATCAGGATGCAAAATCTTAATCCCCTCACTCCTCGCCGCCTCCAAATAAAAAGCCAACTTATCCGGATTCCCAACAGCCGAAGAAATAGTCGCAGCATAAAACTCAATCGGATAATACCTCTTCAAATAAGCCGTCCTATAACTAATCAAAGCATACGCCGCCCCATGAGACTTATTAAAAGAATATGCCGCAAATTTCACAATATCATCCCACAACTTATCAACCTCCTCTTCACCCATCCCCGAAATCTCAACGCATCCCTTCTTAAACTGCTTCTCCATTTTCTCCATCAAATCCATCTTCTTCTTCCCAATCGCTTTCCTTAAAATATCCGAATCCACGGCACTAAACCCTGCCAACTCCCTCGACAACTGCATAACCTGCTCCTGATAAACTATAATCCCATAGGTCGGTGCCAAAACTTTCTCAGCATTCGGATGTGGATAACTAACACTATCTCTCCCATGCTTCCGATTCGCGTAAGTCTCCAAATACTGCATTGGCCCAGGCCGATACAGCGAAATAATAACAATAATATCATCAAAGCAAGTCGGCTGAATCAACTTCAATGTCTTCCTCATCCCCTCACTCTCAATCTGGAAAAGCCCTATACTCTTCGCCTTCCTCAACATTCCATAAACTTTATCGTCGTCCAATGGAATATTTTCCAACCACTCCCCATCTTTACCAATCGCATCCAAAACTTTCTTAATAATATTCAAAGTCTCAAGACCCAACATATCAAATTTCACCAAACCATACCTCTCAATATCCGGCCCCTCAACCTGCGTAATCACATCTCCATGACTTATATACGTCGGGACATATTCATTAATTGCATCCTTCCCCCACACGACACCGCAAGCATGCACCCCCTTATGCCGAGCACATCCCTCCAACCTCTGTGCAATCTCAAAAACTTTCCCATTATTTCTCTTAAACTCTCGCAACTGCTCAGCCTCGACCGTCAACCTTCCATCCCTCTCCGCATCCAAACTTTCCTGAATAGTCTTCTCGTTAACCAACTTTGTTATAGCATTTGCCTCCTCAAACGGCACACGAAAAACCCTCATCACATCCTTTAAAACCGCTTTCGCACTCATCGTCCCAAAAGTCCCAATCATCGCAACCTTCTCCTCGCCATACTTCTTCCTCACATAATCCAACACAACATCCTTGTCCCCAAAATCAACATCAAAATCCGGCAATGAAATCCTATCGGGATTCAAAAATCTCTCAAACAACAACCCTAACTCCAACGGATCCAACTGGGTAATTCCAAGAGAATAAGAAACAATCGACCCCGCACCACTCCCCCTTCCTGGCCCAACCTGACAAAACTTCTTCGCCTCCCGAATAAAATCCGCAACAATCAAAAAATATGCCTCAAACCCCATCTCCCCAATCACATCTAACTCATACTCCATTCTCGCAACCGCCTCGTTATAATTATCCTTCCCACCATAAATCCTATCAATCCCTTCCCTGCATAATTTATACAGATAATCCTTATGACTCATCCCGTCCGGCGATTCAAAATGTGGGAAAATCGTCGCCCCCATTTCTAATTCAACATTACATTTTTTTGCAACCTCAACCGTCGTATCAACCCATTCCGGATTATCAGGGAATAATTTCCTAACTTCTTCCTCACTCTTGACCCAATATCCCGACCCATCAAACTTAAATCTATCTTCTTTGTTCATATCACCGTTCGTCTGAATAGCTAACATCACCTCGTGCGCATAAGCATCCTCCTCTTTCAAAAAATGCGAATCAATCGTCGCCACAATCCCCACCCCAATATCGTCGCTAACCTTTTTATAAAAATTCCTAACAATTTTCTCTTGCGGAATCCCATGATCCTGAACCTCCAAATAAAAATTCTCCTTTCCAAAAATATCAACATACTCCTCAATCAATTTCTTCGCTCTATTCTCATCTCCGTCAATAACCGCCTGCGCCACATCATTCGCAATACAAGCACTCATACAAATCAACCCACTCGAATATTTTCTCAAAGTCTCCTTATCAAGACGAGCCCGATAATAAAACCCCTCGCCATTCGCAATCGAAACCAACTTTATCAAATTCTTATAACCTTCAAAATCCTTCGCCAACAAATTCAAATGATAACTCTTCACGCTCTTATCTTTAACTTTCATATCCTCAGTAATATAAGCCTCAAACCCAAAAATCAACTTAACCCCCGCCTTCTTCGCCAAATCATATTTCTTAATCACCGCCCCCATATTCCCATGCTCCGTAATCGCAACCGCATCCTGCCCCAACTCCTTAATATAATCAAACAACTCCGAAATCTTCGTCGCCCCATCTAAAAGCGAATACTCCGTATGCAAATGCAAATGCACAAAACCCATGCTATAAAAAAATAATCATCCTTTAAATTTATTATTATACTATTATAAAACTATAAATCAGTCCTTGCCGCCAGAAGACAATCCTCTTAACCCATTATCTACAAAATCTATCATTAGTTGTACACGCGCTATAGATTTAACATCATCAAAAGAAAGAGGAGTAGCATTTTCTTTACCTAAAAGATCATCAAAAGCATAAAACCTTCCAAAACAATCTTCTATTGAAATAGAATTATCTGGATGTTGTATCAATAATCCCAAACTCGGACAATCTCCCTCTCGATCCTTAACAAAATAAAATCCAGACTCAATTTTTCTCATCCAAAATAATCACTACATTTATTTTTAAAAATTTATATACTCAAACATACTATTATTCCTTCCCAAAAATCCCCTCAACATACTCTTCCAACAACTCAAAAACCTCCTTAGTATAAGTAGGAATATTATAATCCCTAACAAGTCCACGAGCCATCGGCAAATACTTTTTTATCGAACCCTCAGAAATCGTAAAAATAATTTTCCCCTTACATTTATAACAAACCCCAGCCAACGGCGGCCGACGAAACTTCTCATTACAATTCGCACACCTAAACTCCTGTCTCCCAAACTTCCTAAGGTTCCCCCGAATATCCCGAATAAAATGCCTCTCCAAAACCAACCTCGCAACATCATCCTCGTCAACCGCCCGAATCTTCCCAACCAACTCCATCTGCGCCGCCACCTTCTCCTTCATCGTCGGCAAACTCTTATACACCCCATTCGAATTCCCCAAATTAATATCACTTATATCATGACTAAAACCCGCCCCGACAAACGGCTCAACCCCCGCCTTCATCCTGTCCTTAACCAACTCAACCCTAACCTCACTCGAATGCTTACCTAACTCAGCCGCCATATAAAACTCCAAAGAATACTTCCCCCCGCTCTCCAAAAACAAAATCTGGTCATCAACCTCATTCGCCCGAATCCTTGCATTCAAAACTAATGGCGCATCTTGACTCCCCCCGCGATGCCCCGGCAAAAACTTCCTCGAAAAATTCAACAACACATCCATCAACAACATCACGGCCGCCTCGTCCCCATCACAATCACGCCGCATCGCCGCATGCATATAAGGAGAAGCAACCAATCCCTGCATCCCACAAAACCCAACAACCCGACCAACGACCCCGGCGCAATTATGCGGCGCCATACAAACAACCAACTCCCCAACCAAATCATTCCGATTCTTCAAATTATAAAACCCATCCATCCCATAAAACTTCTTCAATTCCTCGTCGACAAACCCAGCAATCTTTAAAAAAAACTCGTCACCTCCTTCCTCTACCTCGGCACCACCAGGCAAAATTATATCATGCGGCCTCAATTCTAAAACCTGCCCATCCTCAACTAAATCCGCCCCATAAATATCCCTATCATACCCCAATTCTTTCAATCTCTCCAAACTCGTCCCAATTTCTTTAGGCTTAAAATGAGTTAATGGTATCTCCGTCCCATCATACCTCACAGTCCCATCCTTATTCACAGACAGCCCAAACTTCGCTCTCAAAATTCCTTTCGCCAAACTTTCAACATCCTTATCCTTGTTAATCATACCACGAACTCCTTTAACCAACGGCGGCACCTCATGCAACTCAAGCCCCAACATCTTTCGCGCAGATTCAAAATAATCTCCAATTTTAATTTTTCTTTTATAAAAACTAAAACAATTATCATGCAAATTACAAAAATCTCTTTTAACCCCACAACATCCGTTACAATAAAAACTCTTTTTAGATTTCACCCCACATTTTTCACAAATAGAATAAATACCCCCATTGCCGCATTCGCAAACATAAACAGGGAAATCAGCCTCTACAAAACCAATATTAACCGCATCCTGCACACTTCTCAACCTCCCCCCTTGCTCACCAACAGGAAACAAAACATTGGGACTCCCCGTTATATCTCTTGCCTTCGCCTTCTCAGGTCGCCCCATTCTCGCACCAATAAAAGTTCCAGCCTTATCTTTAATCTCAAACTCACACAATTTATTCACAATCTCTAAAGTAGTTCCCCCCACAAAATCCATATCACCCAAATCCAAAAAACACCCCTCACTCATCTCATTAATCCCCAAATTAACCAAAAACGTCCGCGCATCTTTATCAACAACAACCTCTCCCTCAACAACATCATGCTCAACCCCCAAAATCTCCAATGCCCTCTTCCCATCCTTAAACTCATCACCCAAAGGCAAAAACAACTTCCCCTCTTTCCAAATGCCCTTACTCAGCCACTTAACCAACTCCAAAAAATCACCAACACTAATCTGACTCCAATAAAAAATATATTTAGGATACAAAGGCACACTCTTCTCTTTACTAATCCTAATAGCTTCATTCAAACTAATATCACCACTAATCCCTGTCTCTGCAACCCACCATTCCTCAACATATCCAGGCTTCAACAAATCAAAATTCCTATCAATTACATCCCCAACCGGAAACAATATATCCCCAAGATAAATAATTTCCTCAACATCACAATAAATCCTCTTCGCCTCCTCATAATCCCGAACCCTCCTAACGCTCCCATCTTTCATTTTAATAATAGGCCCATCAATCGAATCACACGACGTAATAATACAACCCTTCGTCGGCTTCTCAATCTTCAACTGCGTCCCATGAGACAAAAACCCATTTGTAATCCCCATCGTCGCAGGATGAACCGAAACCGCACTAAATCCCGAAGTCCTCCCACGACCATATCTTAACCTAAACCCTCCACTCCTCGAAGGATGCCCATAAACCGGCCGACCAGCAACAATATCTTTAATATAAGTCGCCTCAACACTCCTCTCACCCGTCTCACGCTTCTTATGTAAAACAACATAATCTCCCAACCAATCAAATCCAGTACACTTCAACCCATTCTTCTTACAAGACCCCAATCGTCCTAATGCCTTCTCTGCCTTCTGCGCCAACCCCTCAGAAAAAATCAAACACATCCCCCCTCGAATAAAATTCGTCCCAACCCTAAGCAAATCCCTATAATTAGAAACCCCTTTCTTACTCGTAGGCTCACCATCAATCTGAATCGGCAACCTTCTTGCCAAAAATTCCATCTCTTCCTCCGTCGGCAAATATGCCAAATTTACAACTCTCTCGTGATAATCCTTATTCTCGACCACGTATCTTTTAACCTCATCTTCACTCACATCATACTTTGCATAACCAAAATAATCCCTTAGATAATCAATTAACATCAATACAACACACGCCGCAGTCGTCCCAGCCGAACGAATCGGCCCGCTAAAACTCGCAATAAAATAATCCTTCCCGTCGCGCGTCTTCCCTAATTTCAAACCAGTATATCCCTCGATCGGCGACGACACAACCCCCAAGGTCATATAAGCAAACCCAACACGAACCCCCGCATCAATCGCCTCCAACTTATCCCTAAACTTACAAAACTTCTCTTCAGCAATCTCACGCGCAATTACAAAACTTACAGTCGTGTCCAACTGCCCATACTCAACTTCCAGCTTCTCCATCCTTTTCACAATCTTATCCACCGGCAAATCAGGATAAACAACACAAACCAACCTCACGGCCTTTTCGACCATAGTCGCCGCTAACGAAACCTCAACCTTATCAACAGGATCCAGCCCCAAAGCCCGCGCCCTCCCAGCAACCTCATAAGCTCGGCTAACGCCATTATTTAACATATTAAAATATTCATCAACATCCCATTTATACATCATCCACCCCTAACTCACAAATTAAATTGCCCCTTCTCTTAATTTAATTTTATCGTCGCTAAAATCAACAATCTTAACCTCACGCGTCTTTAAGTTGAATAACGGCACCCTGCATGGCTCCGGCACACTACCAATCCTCTCCTCAAACGGAGTCACTGATTGCCAACAAGAACCCGCAACCATTAAAATATTATTATAACTATCAACTTCCACCCGATGCTGATCTCCAGTCGCAATTATATCAGGAACAACATCAACAACCATAGGGTCAACCTCACATGGAATATAATCCATCAACCCATGGGTCGGCGCCAAATGTCTCCGCTTTAACATTTCTCTCACAACTCTCGTCGGCGACTTATGCCCAAACTCAACCCTAATATCATCCATCTCATTAATAAACCCGTTAATACTCGCGCCATGATACATCAAAACCTTAAACCCCAAAATATCAACCACAGCTGGATTTGAAACTAATTTTAAATTCTCTATTTTATACAACCCACCAGCCCATTTCTCTAGGGCAACCGACTGCGGCTCACCAACCCAAACAGCATCATGTTGCCCAGCACACATAATTATCTTAACATCCTTCCGAATCCTCCTTAAAATCTCACCAACTTTTTCATACTGCCCCCTGATATCCTTAATATCTAACCACTTTTCCTGCCCAGAATAAATACCAACACCGTCTATTATATCCCCAACTAAAACTAAATACTTAATCTTCCGCGCGATAACCTTCTGCCTCTCGTCCCCCACCTCGCCATTCAACCAATCAACAAATCTCAAAACATTCCTCTCTAAAAAATTCTTCGAACCAACGTGAAAATCCCCACTAAAAGCAATATACTCATCAACATCCCCAAACTTCTCACTATTTAATCCTACATCCGGAAAAATAATATCACTCAAAAACAACATATCACTCGAACCAGAAACCCGAAACGCAACAATGTCATCCAACATCAACCCATTCGCCTTCTTAAATAAATCACCCCGTTCTCGATTCACCAAAACCATAGTCCTCCCAGTCAAATCCTCGACTTCAATCAACAAATTCTTATTTTTAGTCACTTTCTTTTTATTAACCATTACAGCAATACTATAAACCCCACTACTTCTGCCAATTCTCCGAATCGAACTTAAATTATCAACCGTCTTCGCCAACACTCCTCTCAATATCTCATATCTCGACCGAAAATGCTGAATAAAATCCCGCACTTCAATCTTCCTAGATAAAAACTTCGGCCCAGACAACAACCCAACATCAACACTTAATTTTTTAATGTGTTCATCAAACACTTCTTTAGTAATCACTCTTTCTTTAACTCCTCTCTCAACCAACTTATTAACAACATCAAAAATCTTTTGCTCATCCATCATCAACAAAACGCCCAACACATCCCTATCTAAAAAAAATCCCTTACTCATAAACAACTTCAATATTTCTATTTCTGCCATCTCAAAATCGAGGAGACTACATTCCATTGGGAATTGCCCTCAGCACTTTATTTATAACCCAAGACTATCTACCAAAATAGCCTCAACTTTATCAAACAAATTACTCGGAACCGACAACTTAATTTCACGAGTCCGGCCATGCCGCCCCTTTGAAACAACTTTCGCATTAATTAAACCCAACATATCTATCTCAGCCAAAATATCAGAGATTCTTCTCTGTGTTAAAACATCTGTCTTCGTCCGCGCACAAACATCCTGATAATAATTATAAACGTCCCCTGTATAAAACCTCCCTAACTCTTTATTCTCTCTTGTTAATTTCATAATTGAATACAAAACCAACTGGAACTGCTTCGGCTCTCCCTCTACAATATCCAAAATTTTATCCCTTTCTATTTTTAAATTCGCCAAATCAATATACTCTTCCCCTATCTCATTTTTCCCGTCTCTCTCACTCAACTCCCCAGCAATCCTTAATAAATCTAAAGCCCTTCTCGCATCGCCATGTTCTCTCGCTGCATAAGCAGAACATTTCGCAATAACTCCATCAACAACAACTCCTTTTTTAAATGCCTCAGCGCAACGCTCTTTCAAAATATCCTGCAACTGAATCGCATTATAAGGATGAAAAACAAATTCTTCCTCACCCAAACTCGACCTCACTCTTGGATCAATATTCTCCAAAAAAGTCACTTCATTTGAAATCCCAATCAACGAAATCTGTGCCCGGCTTAATTCTTGATTTAACCTCGTCAATGAATACAAAAAACCATCACTCATTTTCTTAACTGCTTGATCAATCTCATCAAAAATAAAAATAATCAACTGTTTTTTTTTGTCAACTAAATCAATAAACTTAGACCAAACTTTATCCGTCGGCAACCCCGTCGCAGGAACATCACCACCAAGTTGACCAATTAACGCCGCTAAAATCCTATACTCTGTGTCAGCAACCTTTTTCAATTTACAATTCAAATATTCAAACCTAACATCAACCCCCAAATCCTCGGCCTTTTTAATTAATTCATCTCGAACATATTGGACAGATAAGGTCTTCCCAGTACCCGTTTTCCCATAAACAAATAAATTACTAGGTCTCTCCCCTCTTAATATCGACGCCAAAATCGCAGCGATCGCTTTAATTTGCTTATCCCGATGTGGGATAGACTCAGGAGTATAACGAGCCTGTAAAACTCCTTTATTTCTAAATAAACTATTATTTAAAGCCAAATCAAAAATTTTACCCAATTCAACACCCATCTTATTATAACTAAAAATCAAAACTATTTAAACTTTCATATACTAGAAAACATACCCTATACACCATCACTTCATATCCATAAAGTTAAACAAAATTAAAACAAATATCTAATAAAAATTATAAATCCTCCTCATTAAAAACAATTATTTAAAAAATATCACACCCCCTTATTTCATTTCCAAAAGAAATTGAATAAAAAACAATATTATATTACATTTAAAACACTTTTTACTATATTATATATATTACAATACTATATAACATAATATATATAACATATAACATAAATCTTTATAAATAAAAATTAAAAACAAAAATTCTAATTTCACTAAAACTTTTAAAAAACTTTCCATAAGAAATCATAGGGTCACACTAAAATAAACAAACAATAGTTCACTACTTATAACAAACAAAAAATCAAAAGAAAAGTTTATAAACAAATTACATCTAAACAACACATGGACAAAAAACCATTTAAGGCACTTCTTGGCAAACAAATTGTTACAAAAGAAGGTAAAAAACTCGGCATCGTCAAAGATATAACATTTGAAGCAAGGACAGGAGAATTAATTCACATCATCCTACGGGACTTAACAACATATACAGCGAATCTATCACTCGAAAGAACAAAAGAAAAAGAAGCCCTAATCCCATATAATTCAGTAATTGCCGTTGGAGACTTTATTGTGGTCTCTGAAGAAGACTTATTATAACAAAATTTATAAACCACTTTTATTAGATATTAAAATGACAGAAATAAAATTAATTGAAGCGAAATTTACAAAAATAAACGCGGAAAAAAATTCAAATTTCGACGGCAAAATAAAACTAAAAACAAATATAAAAATACAAAATCTCGAAAAAATTAAAGAAACAAAAGAAGCAATAAAAATAGAATATGTTTTTGATATAGATTACTCAACACTAGGCAAAATATCAATAGAAGGTATTATTTTTTTATCATCAGATAGTAAAAAAATTAAAGAACTTATAAAATTACAAAAAGAGAAAAATTTTAACACCCCAGAGTATATAGCAATAACTAACCTAATAATTCAAAAAGCTTCAATAAAAGCATTTGAACTCGAAGAAGAAATTGGTTTACCAATTCACATCAAATTTCCAACAGTCAACTTTCAACAAAAACCAAATAATTAATAAAAGAAGATTATTTCTATAAATTATATGCCCACATCGCATAATAGTATTGCACGCGGCTAAAACCAGCGACCCTCTTGGGTATCCCCGTTCGATTCGGGGTGTGGGCGTATAACAACATCAAACTAATATTAAACAATCACTTTTTACAAAATCCTAAATTTTTAATATATTTCTCGACCAGAGGAATCCCATCTGGTGCAACAATACTTTTGCTGTCACCAAAAACAACCTGCTCACTATCACACAATATAAACTTTACGAAAACAAAAAACATATAAAACAAAAAAACCTAACTACAAAATGCCGAAAATATCTCAACAAAAAATCGAGAGAATCTCAGAACAAATCTTATCACACCTCTTTTTAATATTCCCAAAACAAATTTTCACATCAGAAATAGCAAAAGAAACTGCGCGAGACGAAGAATTCATAAAAAAATTGCTAAAAGAACTCGAAAAAAAAGAATTAATTGTAAAAATAAACAAAAATCCTCAAGGATCACAATACTCACGAAGAGAGAGATGGAGAATCTCAAACAAAGTTCATAAAATATACAAACAACACCAATAATATAGCCCAAAATATATTTTAAAAAACAATTAACATTAAAAGTAACCTTAACTCAAACTTACTATGAATCAAATAAAAGAAGCATTCTCAAAAATAAAAAAAGATACACAATTCCTAAAAAATGAAATCATACAATTAAAACTTCAAATAAAACGTATTCAAACAAATCCAGCATATACCCCAACACAAATAACCCAACAAACAAACAAACAAATAAATAATCAGACAAATCCAACACATACCTTACCTATAGAAAGCCCATACTATCAAAATTCGAATATTTCCATAAGAAATGAAGGGGTTCCAACAAACAAACAAACAAACAAACAAACAAACAAACAAACAAATTCTTCAGAATTTAAACAAGCAAACAATATATTAGAATCACTCGATAACATAAAAAGGGGAATCAGACTCAAATTTAAATGTTTAACGCCTCAAGAAATGCTTGTTTTTAGCACACTATACACCCTAGAAGAACAAAATAACACCAGAATCACCCATCGTACATTAGCAAACCAAATCAACCTAAGTGAATCATCTATACGCGATTACGTCAATAAACTTATAAAAAAAGGCATACCAATCGAAAAAATAAGACAAAACAATAAAATAATTCTCCTAAAAATTTCACAAGATCTCAAAAATATAGCTACTTTATCCACAATCCAAAACTTACAAAAATTATAATATCAATTAAATAGTTATTCGGTTAAACGACTATCTTTAATCCCACCTTTCCAGTAACTTCACGACCCCAAATCCAACATATTCGAGCGAGTCATTTAATATTTTTTCTCACTTTTCCATATTTTTACTCCAAAAATTACAAATTTTTTAGACAAAATACACCTTTTAACTCTCACTTTTAGACCTTTCTCCCTTAATTTTAACTTTTACGCTCTTTGTTATTCTAGATTTAATTTCATCAGGGATATAGAGCCTCTTTTTCCCATTCACTTCTCGAATTTCCATAATAATACCATCATTTTTTTGCTTTATAGTATTAATTTGGCCCCTTATAGTACTCCTATCTTTCCCAAGTAATACAGCTAAATCCTCATAACTTAATCTCATTTCAGAATTCAATAATGCCCAAATAATAGCCCTTTCCATCATGGTAAAATTATCTAAAACACCTGTTTGGACACCTGTTTGGACACCTGTTTGGACACCACCCATTACTGTTTGTTTTCCACCATCTATTTGAACTTGTTTGGACAACCCACTAGATAACTGTGGACCAAAGAAAGAAATAAAATCTTTTATCTCCATTAAGTCCTCCTGAATAATTAAAAACTGATCTTTTATTTTAATAATTTCATTTTCATGAGAACAATATTTGTCGTCGAGATGCTTAATCCATTCACCAACTTTATTAAAATCTTTCTTAACATGATTAAAAGAATCCTGGACTTCCCCTCTCAATTTATCAACTCTTTTTTTATGTCCAAATAAACCAAACATCTTATCAATATTTAAACAACATTCTTTATAAATCTTTCGAGCTATTTAAACAACCATCGCTCAAAATGTCAATTTTAGCCCAAATATCACATAAATATCACCATTTAAACAACAAAATTAACAACCTGTCCAATCCTTAAACATCAACTTTTATCGTCGATAAGAGTTAAGTCAATTCCAAAATAAACAAATTTTTATTTAAACAGCTATCTAAACGCTAATTTAACACAATTTAAGCAACCATACTACCAAATTACTGTCCAAACCTGTCCAAAAAATCTTCAAAACCAATAGCCAAAACAATTATAAACTTCAAAAACTATACAAAAAACATGCAATTCAAAAAGAAGTTGATATACTCCGGAATCATTTCTACAACTATATTAATAGCATCAATGTTCATCCCAATCATTCCATGCAGAATCGCCCCAGGGGTACCAAATCCAATATACAAATGGACAACTTGCTCATTAAATCCAGACTCAATCAACAATCTAAATTCAATCAAAGAATATTTTGGCTACACAACATCATTAACAGACGCATATATTTTAACACTCCTCGTATCGTTCATAGTGGTGATGGCATTTTTTTATTTCACCACGAGGAGAAGAAAAAAATTTTAAAGGAGGTAAAAATGAAAGAAAACAATTTAGTCGGAATATTGACATGGATTATTGGGATTCTCGTTGCTCTTGCAGTCGGCGCAGGAATGATAGGACCAAATGCAACATTGACGATTCCTGGGATCAGTGCAATTGGGAACGGAATAATTGTCACAATCGCTGGATGGGTAGTAGTAATTGGCGCAATCCTAAGTTTAATCCTAACAATTTTCAACAAATAAATACAAATTTTATTTTTTATTTTTTATTTTTTTAAATACAAACCCACAAAACAATACTTTACACTAACCTAACCTTAGTGCACAACTGTCCAGTAAAAACAGAATTTAGTAAATAGTAGATATACAAATCTTAAATCAAAAAAACAATACAGCTACAAAAAGAAAGAATTAATCCATTCAGATCACCCAAATTCCACAAAATTCACAAGCAGATTATACAATCATACAATATTCACACAATCTACATAACATTACACGAATTTTTTATAAAAGTTCGCATAATATACATTGTACGCCGTTCTTCTATTACAAAACGAACGAAAATAACCCGTTTGCATAAAGTTTTTAATGTACGAACGCCTTTATTTAACATGATAAAAAAATGCATCAATTGCAATCAAGAAAAAGAACACCACGCCAAAGGGCTCTGCTACACTTGCTACAAAAAAACCAAATGGAAACCAAAACTCACAATATGCAAAAGATGCAAACGAAAAATTAATATCCACGCCAAAGGTTTATGCGCCGGTTGCTACAATTACATCTTCCATCTCGACAAAAACAAAGCCTACAACCAACGCAAACAAAATAACGTCGACCTTAAAACCTTCAGAAAAGTCACAAAACAATGTGTTATCTGCGATTTCAACAAAATCGTCGACCTACACTACATCGACACAAATAAACAAAACAACTCCAAAAAAAACCTCATTGGCCTCTGCCCAAACCACCACCGCATGATTCACAATTTCAACTTCCGTAACGAAATCTTCCAATTGCTCAAACAAAAAGGATTTGACCTACCAATCAATGAAAAACTTCTATTCCATAAGACTTACGACACACAAATCTAAGCCCATACATCAAATCTAAGCCATTCTAAGAAACTTTTCATAAAACTCAATAAATAACTACATTTAAATCAAAAATCCCTTAAAATGTATAGAAATTAAATCAAAAAGTGAGAGTTAGTAAACATTATTTTTTAAGTGGGAATAAGCCAAAAAATCAAATCCAAAATCAAATCATAAAAATTCAAATCAACGACGATAAAATTCAAAATTCCAAAAGAAATAAAATCAATATAGTAGTTATTCGGTTAAACGAAATTCATTAAGCAGCCCTTTTGTCAAAACAATTTCTGCAAAGAACAGGGTCGCCACGCACCGGTTTAAATGGAACAGTTGTCGCTCTTCCACATTCAGCACAAACAACATTAAAATCTCTTCGAGAATTTCTGTCTCGTCCAGAACCACCACGGCCCCTCTTAAAACAGTCATCACATTTAACCGGCCGTCCCTCCGTCGGTTCAAACGGAATATTACATTCCTCACCACACTCAGCACAAATCGCCCTAAACGTTTTTTTATCCATCAAATTACACAATATTACCATATAAAAACCTATCCCAAAAAATATAAACACTCCAGCAATATAAATAAATGGAAACAAACGAATTTCTAAAAAAACTCGAAGTCGAACTCAAAATATCAAAAAACTCCAAGTATACTATAAAAAACTATATTAAATCAAATCAAGATCTAATCAATTTCACAAAAAAACAACCAACCCAAATAACAACCGAAGATGTAAAATTATTCATCGCAGAAAATCTAACAAACAAAGCCGCAGCATCAATCACTCTTTTCTTATCCTCAATCAAATACGCATATTCATCAATTCTACACAATGACATCACGACCACAATCAAACGCCCAAAAAAAGAAATCAGATTCCCAACAACTCTTTCAAAAGAAGAAACAAAAAAACTCATCAATGAAATCAAAACCGAAAAATCAAAACTTATGATAAGTTTAATATACGCTTGCGGATTTCGAGTTTCTGAATTAACAAACTTAAAAATTTCAGATTTAAACTTCCAAGAAAAAATTGGGCACATAAAACAAGCCAAAGGGAACAAAGACAGAAATTTTAATATTCCAGAATTTCTAATCGAAGACTTACAGCACCAATCCGAAAAACAAAAAGATAAAGAATATTTATTCACAGGACGAAATGGTAAGCTCTCGACGAGAAATATTCAAAAAATAGTATCATCAGCCGCAAAACGAGCCGGCTTAAAAAAAGTACATTGTCACACACTAAGACACAGTTTCGCAACACATCTCCTTGAAAACGGAATCGACATCAGAAAAATCCAGGAACTTCTTGGGCACTCTAATCTTTCAACAACACAAATTTACACTCATGTCTCAACCGAAGAACTCAAAAAAATCAAATCACCAATAGAAACACTAAACGACTAATCACTTCTTAACTTTTTTTTGACAATTTTCTTTTTAATAAATTTCTTGCAACAACACCCAGCCCACATCCTAACCCTTATATCAAAAATAACAAAAGACAAATAACAATCCCAATAATTTTCAACACTTTCCTATTGAAAAACAAACATAAAACATTTTATAAATTCTCTCCATATCTATTTATATGACCTGCAAAAAATGTGGATACATCGACAAAAAAGAAAAAATAATTTTCGGGAATCCACTCTGTAAAATCTGCGCAACATTCACCCCACAAAAAATACAAGATTTTCAAAATTACATTTCAGAAAAAATCGACTGGAAAAAACTCGATACCTTCAGAAAATATAAACAACATCCAGGTCAAAAACAAAAACAAGGAATGCAAAAAATGGCGGACATCGGCAAATTAGTAACACGAGCTCCTCTTGGTTACGGTGTCGTCAACGGCAACTTAATTCCAAACGAAGATGCAGCCAGAGTTCATTCCCTTTTCAAAACATTCCTCGCCAGAAAATACTCTCTCAATTCACTCGCAAAAAACTTTTCTCTTTCAATCAACGGTCTAAAAAAAATCCTAACAAACCGAACATACCTCGGAGAAATAAAATTCGACGGCAAAATTCACAAAGGCATCCACCAACCACTCATCTCACCAGAAATCTTCTACGCCACCCAAAGAAAACTTAAAACTTATCTAAAACCAAGAAAAGCATCATCAATATATGCAAGAGTATAACACTTTTTTCCTCCATTTAAAATATCCACCATGGATTTATTTTCAAATGAAATACTTTCTAATTTTTCAGATACATTATAAAAATCCCAATCAACGCCAACCGGAAAATATTTTTGCCCTATTGTTATAAGTAATCTTATTTTATCCAAAGTCAAAATATGTCTAAAATAAAAAGAATCAACATGTCTGCTATTACTCATATCAATCGCACGGCATCCATTATCAAAAACATTAATTTTGTCACAATACATTCTAGCATCCTTCCACAACTCAATAATTTCTTTTACCAATTCTCCTTCACTAATTCCTCGCCAATCTGCCATTTTAATCCCTCCCTCAATTCCCCCAAATCACCTAAAACTCGTCTGCCTCATCGCTCTCGCCTTCGAATCCCCAGGTTTACAAACTTCCTTCCGACGAGTATCAGCAATCAACATATTCCTATCATAAGCCAAAAATGCATTCCTAAGATTTTCATTCCCCGCAAATTCAATAACCGCCTTAGCAATCGCCAATCTCCCAGCCTCAACCTGGCACGCTGTCCCTCCACCCTTAATATTCAAAGCAATGTTAAAATTCAAATTCCCAAGAACATCCTTTGCAATAATCAACGGTTCACTAATTTCCAACCTTTGCAATTCAGTCAAAAAACTCAGCGGCCTCTTATTAAAAGTCACGACCCCGTTCCCAGCCTCAATCGTCGCCTTTGCAATCGCACTCTTTCTCTTCCCTGAAACGACAATTTTTTCTATCATTTTAACAACCCCATAATTTCTTTAATTGTAAAATATTTCATTGGCTTTTTATGTTTCAATTTAATAACCTCAACGCCTTCTTCTTTTCTGTCCCCAACATAACATCTCAACTTCCTAAACGCCTCGCGCCCCTTTGCTCTATCCCACGGCAACATCCCACGAATCATTCTCTTAATCAATCTATCAGCAACCCTCGGATACTTCGGCCCCTTCATTGAACTACCACTTCCCATCTTTCTTTTCGCCAAAATCTTCTTCATAAACAATTTTTTATCTCCCGAAATAACAATCCCCTCACAATTGATAACATCAACAAAATTCCCCTTCAACAAATCCTTAGCAACAACCGACGCCAACCTACCAAAAACACAACCCTTACCATCATAAACTATCTTTGCCATCATCTATTGTCCATCCTCGCAACTAATTCAAGTTCAGAGGCATCTTTATCTACCCAAATACAATTTTCAAAAGGATATTCTACAACATCTTTTAGAAAATCATCTTTTTGCTCAACTCTATAAGGTTTAATATTACCTTGTCTAATCGCTCCACTATTGAAAACAATTGCCCCCCTAAATATTTCTTCTCCCATCATCTCAAAATATCAAACCCATTTAATTCCGGATTCTTCTTAACTTCATCAACAATAAAAACAAAAGTCCCCTTAGCATTCTTAATCTTCTCCAACGCCCGAACCGAAACACCCCAAGCCACAATCTTCTTCGCCCCAGACAAATCCCCCGCCGACAAAACTTTCCCAGCAACCAAAACATCCCCCTTAATCATATCAATATCTTTCAAATTCACTGCAGGCCATCGTCTTTTCGGCCGAGCCAACTCTTTTGCCACAACCGGATTCGTCTTCTTCAACTTAATTATAGTCTCGACTAACGAAGCATCCATCTTCTGCTTCATCCGTTTCTCAATCTTCGTTTTACTTATTTTTATTTCCATTTTCTATCCATCTCACAAATGAGGGAAGGAGGATTCGAACCCCCGTAGGATAAATCCACTACGGCCTTAACGTAGTCCATTTGACCGCTCTGGCATTCCCTCACAATCACAAACACCTGCCAAATTACTTAACAACTTTCAAGACTTCCGAAAGATTAACTTTCAAAGCCTTACACGCCTCAATAAAAACATCCCCAACTTCAATTTGCCCCCACGATTCAATCATAAAAACCAAATCATTACCAAATTCAATACTAACCCCGTGGTAATCCTTCAGGTCTTCATCATCCAAATCGCAAGCTGCCGCACTCTTAACCCTTAACTCATTGCCAAACATCTCAAAAACTTCAGGATATAATTCAGCCAACTCACTATGTTTTTTCCCCTCTTCGGAAATCTTAATCCTCGGCAACTGCTTATAAAAAATTACACCCGGCATAAACTTAGCATGGGTATTCCCTTTCCCAGCTCTAGCCCGTGCAACCAACTCAATCTCTTGTTTATTCCCAAGCAAAACAATCGGAGTCTCGGGATAAACAACACTATCCCCAAGCAACCCAGCCATAATTTCAATCACATCACCTTTCCCCTTAGCTTTCATCTTCATCTCAACAGTCTGCCCGACTTTCATTTTCTGATTTTTCAAACTCACAAGTCCTAATCGATGCGCAATAATCTCATCATAAAGCGCCGAATCATTCTTGTAAATATCACACTCGTCAATAGCCAAAATCGGAATCTCCCCAACACTCCTCCGAATTGCATTTGCCAAACTAACATCCATCTCACTAACAAAACTCATTTCTTCATTTATTTTTTTTATAATTTCCATTTTATTTTATTCTGTTTTTGATTTATAAGTCTATACCCTCCTCCCTCTCCGCCCACCTTTCTTCTTAGGCCCACCACGAGGGAGCGCAGTCGTCTCAATAATACTCAAAATCCTAAACCCTTCCTTAGTCAAAGTCTTAACAATAGCATGCGCCCCAGGTCCAATCCCCGTCGCTCCAGTCTGCCCCTTCATTCTCACATACAAATCCTTAATCTTATAATCCTTACAAATATCCTGTACCCTCTTCGCAATAAACATCGCAATAGTCGGGTTAGATCTCATTCTATCATGCTTCGTAATCTGTCCCCCCGAAACTCGCCCGATAGTATCACCAGCCAAATCCGTCAAAGTCGCAATCGTATTATTAAAGCTCGCATAAATATTCAATATCCCAACATTCTCCTCATTCTTTACCATTTTGTTCAAAGAAAAAATGGTAAATGAATAATCTATGGTTATTCTTCGCCATCTTCCACCTCCTTTACTTCTTCAACTTTCTTCTTCTCTCTCTTTGGCCCGACAGTGATTTTATTTTCAAATTCCTTAGTCACAATAAAAGAAGGAATATTTACAGTTTCCCCGTCGACCAAAACATTCTTATGAACAATCAACTGCCGCGCCTGTTTCACCGTATTCGCCATCTTTTTCTTAAACAAAAAAGTCTGCAATCTTCTCTCGAGTAAATCCTCCTCAGTCAAAGCCAAAACATCAGCAACATTATGAACATTAAAACCAATCTTATTTAATTTATTAAAAAATATCTTTTGTTCCTCAACATCCTTCCCAATCAAAGTCTTTGCCCTTCGCCTCAATTTTAACACGGCACTCTTTGCCTTCCAAATCTCACGCTTGTTTTTCAATCCATATTTCTTGACCAAAACATTCTCTTCATCCATCCTCACTCGATCGAACAACTTCTTCGGGCGACTAAACAATCGCCGTTTTTTCTTAATATCTCCCATTAAAAAAACCAACCGCCTCCAACATTTTATTTATCAAATATATAATTTCCATTTTATTTGTCCTTCCTTTTCGAGGCAGCAACGGATGGTTTTCTATTGCGCCTAAAATTTGATCTAGTTCTTTGCCCTCTCACCGGCAAATTTGCAGCATGCCTCGACCCACGATAAGACCGAATCTTCCTCATTCTTTTCACATCAAACTCGGTCCTCAATTTCAAATCAGTCCCACTAATATGCTTATCCTTACCATCATCAAAGTCTTTTTGCCGATTTTTCAAAAAACCAGGAACATCAGGATTCTTAATAAATTCTTCAACCTTACTCAATTCCTTTTTATCAAAATCCTGAATTCTCTTATTTTTATCCAGCTTCAAAATCTTACAAACAGCATTTGAAAATGCCCAAGAAATCCCCTTAATTTTTGTCAAAGCAGATACTAATTTAATATCTCCACGAATATCCTTCCCAACTACTCTAACCAAACAAACATCATCTTGTTCTTTCTTTTCAAACTTTTTCTTTTCTTTAACTATTTTCAATGTTTCTTCCATTAAAATACAAACAGATTATGTCTTTGCATCTCTGTCAATTCCTCCATAATTCTTTTCTCAATAATCTTCTCAGGCGACGGTATATTATGAACCCGTTTTTTAATGTCGTCAAAAGACTCAAACTTTTTTTCGCCACGAGCTTCAAGAATTGCTTTAGTATGTTTTTTACCAAGCCCAGGCAACAACTCAAACTGGTGAAGTCGGGTATTTATGGCTTGCGCTTCATTAAAAAACTTCACAAATCTTTCTTTATCTTTCTCAACAACTTTCGCAACAAAATCCTCCAATTGAACCCTTGCGGTTTCGGTCAATTTTTCCCGAGGACATCTGCCAAGAATATATTGCACTTTATCTCGCTTACCCTCACCAATATAAACTTCCTCGCCGATTTCAAATCGTTCCCCTCTCCGCGGCACCAATTGCAAAAGAGTAAGCCCAGCCATCCCAATCGCCTGAGCCAACGGCATCATCTTCTTATCCAACGGATAACCATAAGGCAAAAAATCTAATATAACGGCATTTTCTTCTTTAGTCATTTTCAAAACCTCCTGAAAATGACTCATGATACTTTTCCAAAGTTTCTTTAACCATTTTTCATTTCCGTAATTAAACAAATGGTTTTATGAAACATTTCCAATGTTACTTTAACCATTGTTTATTTAAAGTTCTTTACAACTTCTAAAATTTTAGTTACTTCATCACCATCCAAAGAAACTTCCACAAGAACTTTATTCAACTCAGCCGCATCGCTTGGCATAAAATCAACAATCTTCACAATGTGCTCATCCTTCAACTTAATCAAATCAAGCATCTTCAAAACACCTTTCATTTCACATGCCTTTTTAACATCCATCTTATTAAAATTCCCAATAAATTTTTTAATCGCAACAGATTTATCAGAATCCCCAGTCAAGGCCACAACCTCAGCCAAAGTGATAGGAGTTTCTTTTTTAATCACCATTTATTATAATTTCCTCAAGTGAGCAGGATGAATTATAAAAGTTTTCAACTTGCCCCCATCTTTAATTTCAACTAACTTAAACCCTCCACGATTTCCAGCAACCTTTCCACTCATCCCACGCAATCTCCTCGGGAACGAAGCCCGAACTCCGCAATCCATCACAATCGCAACATTATCCCCATCTCCAAGTTTTTTAAAGTACCTACTAAGTCTCAACTTTCCCTTCTCTCTAATACGTTTCTTTATTCTTGCCATCTAAAAATTACAGAACCATTCGCTGTAACACTCGGACATTTCTATCCTGACAACCAAACAAAAATCATATTTAAAAACCTTTCTCAAAAAACAAACCACTTTCTGCGCCATCAACTCCAGCTTTATCAATCTCAATATCAGAAATAACTTCCTCAAACTCTTCCCTAATCCTAACAATTTCTCTAATATTAGACATCCCACCAACATTCCCCAAATCCAAATTCCCTTTATTCCTCTCATTCTCCATATTCTCAATAATCACCTTCGTCATTTTCTCACCCCAAACCTGATGCATACATCTCTCACACATATCCACAACCGACCCCTCGTCGACCTTCACAAAGCAATAAACACATTTTTTCACCATCTTTTTTATTTTACCTTAGTAAAATGAAAATATGAAAATTTTCAACTTACTTAACTACAATTCTACCAAATATGCTTTTTAAATTTTTATATCATCAACAACAATCGCAAACCTTAAATACAAACTTCAATAAACACTCTCATGAAAAAAGAGATGATACTGCTTTCATTAATATTGTCACTATCAACAACATCAGCAGCCTGTGATTTAAGCACAACATTACTAAACCAAGACCCATATCCAGCAGTCCCAGGCGACTACGTTAAACTCGTTTTCCAAATCGAAGGAATAAACGGCGCGGACTGCGACGACATAACATTCAACCTCCTCGAAAACTACCCAATAAAATTCAACCCAGGCGAATTAGGTCTAAGAAAATTCGACCAAACTGATTACATCAGGAACTATCAGTCAAGTATATTAGTTCCATATGAAGTTCGAGTAGACCCAGAATCTCTCGACGGCGCAAACCCAATCGAAGCCAAAATGCAAAACAAAGGAGACGCCCCACAAATAGCAACGTTTAATCTCGAAGTAGAAGACGTCCGAGCAGATTTCGAAGTAAGCATTAAAAATTATGATTACTCAACAAACGAACTAACATTAGAAATTTTAAACGTCAAGGAATCAAGCATCGAAGCCCTAACAATCGAAATCCCAAAACAAGAAAACATAATAATAAAAGGCGCAAGCCGAAACATCGTCGGCGACCTAGACTCAAACGAATATACAACAGCAGATTTCGAATCAATCCCATCCGACGGAGAAATAACATTAGAGTTAACATATTCCGACGCGGTGAATGTACGACGAACTCTCACAAAAACAATAACTTTCGACTCAGCATATTTCACAGACCGAAAAGCCGACCAATCGACAACATCAATCTGGACATACATCATTTCAGTTGCAGTAATAGCAGTCATTATTTATTGGATTTACAAAAGACGAAAAAAATCCAAAAACAAAACAAAATAATTCTACTCATAACGTAAAGCGTCTACAGCATTAATTTTACTTGCTCTCCACGCCGGGATTACTCCAGAAATCGCTCCAGTTAGCGTCGCAAATAAAATACATCCAACAAACAAAGTCCAAGAATAATGCGGGCTAAGAAAGCCATATCCAAGGTTATCCAAAATATTTGCCCCTAAGTTTGTTGCACCCCATCCAGCTAAAACCCCAATAACGCCAGCAACAAACCCAAGGAACCCAGACTCAAATAAAAATATCTTAAAAATCTCAGAATTCCGAGCACCAATAGATTTCAAAACCCCAATCTCCTTAAATCTCTCCAGCACCGACGTAATCATAGTATTCGCAGTATTAACCGCAGACACAACAATCGAAATACAAGCAATCAAAAGAACAAACCCAATAATAATATCCAAAACAATCATATAAGATTCCAACAAACTAGCAAACGAATCAACAGTAAAATCTTCTTTCCCTTCATCCAACCCTCTCTCTTTCCTTAATTTTTTTTCAACCCTTATCGCAACTTCATCAATATTATCCTTGTCAGCCCGCGCAAGAATCATACCATAAGAAAGTTCCTTCTTAGGAAAAAGCTCCGGCATAAAATCATTAGTAACATAAATATTAGAATCATCTTGAGGATTACCAACCTTCTCATAAAATCCAACAATCCGAAGCTCCTGCCCCTGTACCTCAATCTTACTATTAAGGGCATACGCCTTCGGAAAAATTTTACTCTTAACCAAATAATTATACCCTAAAGTAACTTTCCCAGAATCCCCATCACGAAGAGCTCTCCCAATAATAACTTCAATATTTGAAAGCTCCATCACCAATGGCAAACTAGGGTCATAACTCGTAACAAAAACATACTTTTTCAAATCATCCTGCACAACTTCCCCAACACCCATATACACCCCACTCGCCTCATAAACCCCAGGCGTATTTTCAATAGCTTGCAAATCATCGTCCAAAAGTTTAAACGTATTATCCAGCCCCGGGACTCCAGTCCCCTTCGGCATAATCATCAACTTGTCCGCCGAAGACGAAGACGTAAACTCGTCAACATAATCATAAAGCCCCCACCCAAAACTAACAAAAATAAAAATCGTAGCAATCCCGACAAAAATCGACAAAATCGTAAGGATACTCCTCGCCTTACTTTTCTTAATATTATTCAACGAATATTTCACACTCTCTTTACTAATCACCATTTTTCTCCATTATGATTCTATCCTTTTTTATTTTATAACCCAATTTTTTATAAAAACTAATTGAAGAAGATTTCTTATTTGTCTCGAAATGAATCTTTTTAATATTATTCTTCTTGGCAAACCTCTCAAGAAAATTCATCAACTCTTTCCCAATCTTTTTATTCTGAAATTCTTTCTTAATTGCCAAATCCTGAACAATAATAACTTTTCCTTCCCACCACAACTCAATTTGAAAAACCAAAACACCACAAATCTTTTTGTCAACAGCGACGTAAATTTCAGCATCATAATAATAATATTTCAAACTCTTCAAAATAGCATCCAACTTTACTCTTTCATTAAATGGAAACTTAGAAAATTCTTTCAGCATTAATTTCCCAATATCTTTCAAATCTTTCTTTTCAGCCTTTCTGATTTTCATTTATCCTCACCTCGCTCAATAGATTTAACAAACCCCGCCAACATTCTTACTATCTCATCAACCTCTTTGGTTAACTTACTGACAACTTCTTTATCTAAATAACCAATTCTCTCAGAAAAAATCAATTGAGATTCAACTTCCCTAGTACCTCCCAAGGCCATATTACAAAAACGAATCAATTCTTTATCAGTACCCTTTTTGCATCCCTCGGCAATATTAGAAAAAATACTCACAGAGGCTCTACGAATTTGGTCTACTAAAGAAGATACTTCTTTCTTTGGAAACTCCTCGGTAGCTTTATAAATTTCAACAGCAAAATCTATAGCCCTATCCCACACTTTTAATTTTTTAAAGTCTTTCATTTTATTTTCCTACAATCAGGTCGAACAATTCGTCCTAACAGCTAAAAGCTAATAGCTAAAAGCTATCCCCGTAACGCCTCCACAGGATTTTGTTTAGCAGCATTCATAGCAGGAACAATCCCAGCGACGGCTCCAATCACAAAACTTCCAATCAAAGTCCCGCCAATCAATACAAAATCAATCGCAGGAGAAAGCTCCGCACCAAGAAAACTATTAATACCCATAACCCCAATAACCCCAATCAATGTCCCCAAAACAACCCCAACCAAGCCCCCCATTAACCCAAGCATCCCCGACACAAAAAAAAACTGCATAAACACCTGGCTATTCTTTGCGCCAATCGCTTTCATAATTCCAATCTCCTTCCGCCTCTCCAAAACCGACGTCGTCATCGTATTAACAATTCCAATAGCCCCAACCAAAATCGAAATCGACGCTATAATTATAATAAAAGCCTGAACCCCACCAAGGATACTATTCACAGTTTCCAACATCGATTCCGGAGTAGATATCTCAAAATCCTCCTCGCCAACTTTAACACCACGCCTCTCCCTCAATAACTTACTAATCTCCTCCACCGCCTTGTCCATCAAATCTTTATCCTTCACCTTCACCACAATAATATCAACATCATCACCATAATTCATCAAGCCATTCAAATCATCGTCATACATAAAAACAATTCCATCAATAGTAAAACTGCCCATTTTTTTCAGAACGCCAATCACCTTAAATTTTTTATCCTGAACCAAAATTGTTTTGCCAGGGACAATATCTTCATCAAATCCATTTTTCCCGCCATCGGCGAGGCTACTACCAATAATCACCTTTCCAAAATCACCCGATTGGAGCATCCTTCCCTGGGTCGCTTCTAAATCCATAGTCTCATACATTTCTTGCTCTTTCCTATCATTAATACTCAAAGCATTCCCAAAAACAACCTTATCATTAAATTCTATCTTAATCGTCTCAATATTTCTCGGCGTAGCAAATTCTACAGTACTTAATTTTTCTATCTCTATCGCATCTCCTCTCGTCAATGGATTCACCACTCCACTTCCAGGCGCACCAAAAGAATTCAACCCCCCAGCCTGAATAGTCAACGCCTGCGTCGAACTAACCCCAAACTGAGCACCAACCGCCGCCTGCAACCCCGCCCCCAAACTCATCAAAGAAACAACCGCCGTCACCCCAATAAAAATCCCAAGCAAAGTCAACCAAGAACGAATCCCACGGTGCCTCAAATTTTTCAAAGCTAAAATCAAATAATCAAGCTTCATTATTTCTCTCCGTTCGACTTCGCTTCTTTCTTCTTCTTTTTAGTAACATCAACAAACCTCTTCCCAACTCTCTTAGTAACTTTTTCCAACTCACCATCCTTCAACCAATAAATAACATCAGCATGCTTCTCGGCCAAATCCGGGTCGTGCGTAACCATAATAACAGTCTTCCCCTGCCTATTCAACTTCTCCAAAAATTCCATAACAATCGCCCCAGTCTTCGTATCTAAATTACCTGTCGGCTCATCCGCAAGAATAACTTCCGGGTCATTCGCCAAACTCCGCGCAATCGCAACCCTCTGCATCTGCCCACCAGAAATTTCCCCCGGATAATGATTCATCCTATCCCCTAACTCAACCAACTTCAACAATTCCTCAGCCCTCCTCGTCCTATCTTCAATGCTCGCTCCCTGAAACATCATCGGCAACATCACATTTTCCTTCACCGTCAAATTCGGAATCAAATTAAACGACTGAAAAATAAATCCAATCTTCCTACCACGAATCTGTGCCAAATCCGACTCGCTCAACTCAGAAATATCACCATCATCCAAATAAATCGTCCCATGCGTCGGCATATCCAAACTCCCAACTAAATTCATCGCCGTAGATTTCCCGGAACCCGACGGCCCCATTATCGCAACAAACTCGCCCGCAAAAACTTTGAACTCCAAATGATTCAACGCCTTCACGACCGAATCCCCCATCGGATAATATTTCGAAACATCTCTCAATCTAATAACCTCTTTCTTCGCCTCTTCCATTTCAACCAAATACAAATCTCCTATATAAAATTAAGCATAAGTTTTATAAACCAAATTTTCGCTACTCAATTATGATAATCCCAATAAGATGTTTTAGTTGCGGCAAACCAATCGCACACCTCTACGCAAGATACAAAAACCTAATCCAAGAAGGCAAATCCCAAAAACAAGCTCTCGACGAACTCGGCCTAAAAAGATACTGCTGTCGCGCACAATTTCTCGGCCAAACCGACACATTAGAATTAGTCAATAAATTTAAAAAGTTTTAAGTCCTAAATAAAATCAATAGTCATATTATCTTCAGCAACAGCTTTTTCAAAAATTTGATTATGTGGTTGATAAGTACACCTAGGACAAAATTTAGGATTTATAGAATCAAATTTATTCCAATGTTCTTCAGATCCCCAAAAATCAGAAACTTGAGAAGTAGAATCCAAATTTCTGATAGTCAAATTATCATCACCCCTCCTGTCGCAACACATACCAAAATCAAACTTCCCTTCAGATGTCGGAGGCATAAACACCCCAGTCATAAAAACAGCATGACAAGAATTAAACTCATTTGACTTCCTGAGGTCCCCATCAAACTTATGAGTAATTCCAAAAACTTTAAAGTTCTCATCCTCTAACTCTCTCGCCCGATTTATCTGATCCTTAAATTCCTCAATATCTCCAACGCTAAATACTTTCACATCATCACTGTCAACCTTATCCCAAGATGCTCCAAACGGTCTCACATGAAAATTCCGACATCCAATCTCTTTAGCAATCTTAGCTGCAGCATAAACTTCTTTAACGTTCTCAGGATGAAGCAAAAATTTATAACTCACCCCATACCCCTGCCCCTTTTTCCCAAGCATACCATCAAGCCGAGTCAATTTTTTTATCCCTTCAATGGTCCTATTAAAATCACCAGCCTTAGCCTTTTTTAATTTCTCCAAAGTCTCTTGACTCGCACAATCCATACTTATACCAATCCACGTACAATCACTCAAATAATCAATATGTCTATCAATATACAATCCATTAGTAACAATACCAACCTGAATTCCATTTTTTGTCAACCCCCTAACAAACTTCCCAAGATAAGGATGCATCAATGGTTCTCCTCCCCCGGCAATACAAACAGCACTGACGCCCCACTTCGGCAAATAATCCGCAATATCATCAAGAACATTATCATCAATTTTTCCAATATTATGATTAAGAATATACTCAGCATTACACCAAATACATCCATAATTACATGCGTTAATAGGGTCCACGGTCACAAGGGTAGGAGCGGGGATATCGCCACCACGAATAATCCCCTTCCACTTCGGCACTTGCGCAAACAGCTTATTCGAATTAAAAGGATTATATTTATCAGACCACTCTTTAACATCCGCCATAAAAATCCTTGCAATATACACTATATAAATATTATTATTAATCAGACAGCTCCACACTTTCCCATCATAGACAGTACAGGTGTGAACGTAACAAGCTTAACTTCCGAGTTCGGAACGGGATCGGGTGTGACCAAGTTACTATGGCCGTCTAATAAAATTAGAAATTCTCATTTTTTAAACCTTTGCCCATTCTCCCATCTCGCCACCGCCAATTTTCCTCGCCACCATCTCCAACTCCTCCCAAATCCCCTCAATCAAATCATAACCCTTCGCCTCCTCGAGCGTAACCCACTTATAATCAACAAGACACTTATCCAAAACAACTTTTGCATCAACATCCTTCGGCTCAGCCCACAAACTCAAAACCAAAACCGGAACATTATCATTCCTCACAAAAACCAAACTCGTCACATAATTAATATTCTTTATTTCAACCCCAACCTCCTCGGCACATTCTCTCTTGCACAAATCCTCAACGACATTATACCATTGATATTTAGAATCCTTTTCCCTCAACACATAATCAAGAACCTTTAATTTTCCTCCCGGAACGGTCCATTTCCCCGGGAACGCCTTCTCCCATCCCGCCCGCTTCGCAATCAAAAATTTCCCCTCCTTATTCACAATAATCACCGTCGCACTAACATAATGCGCCAAATTTCTATCATAACCCATAAACAAAAACCACATCCAAACTATAAAACAATTTGTATTGTCAAAAATATATATCCGACACCCATTCGATAATTTTATAACCAACCTATTTATTTAATTTCTACGAGGAGATGCCGGAGCGGTCAAACGGGGCAGACTCAAGATCTGTTGGCTTATGCCTACGGGGGTTCGAATCCTCCTCTCCTCATTTATATTAAGCCCTTGTAGCTCAGTTTGGATTAGAGCGATGCCCTCCTAAGGCATAGGTCGCAGGTTCAAGTCCTGTCAAGGGCGTAAATTAAAACAATGCGCGGACGGGGAGTCGAACCCCGATCAACTGGTATTTTCACATCCAACCTTTCGGAACAGATATTTGGAAACCAGTTATACTAACCATTATACTATCCACGCACGAAATAAATACCTAATTTGATGTTTTAAACTTTCTTATTCTTAAAGTGAATTTTCCGATGACAATTCGCACACAAAACCACACACTTCTCTAATTCCCTCTGAATTCTCTCGATCGAATATCCCTCAGCCACCATCATAGAAATATTATGCTCCTTCTCACCAATCCTATGATGAAAATCAATCGTTGCAACATGACCTTCCCCACATTTCAAACATCTAAGTCCTGCTTTATATTTCAAAAACCATTTACGAATTTCCAACTTTCTTCTCCTAACGTGCGCAATTTCAGACTTTTTATTTTTAGCGTACCACTTGCGTCTAAACACTCGCCTCTTTTCCACATCTTTATATGGCATCAAAAATAAAGGGTATCAAACTATATAAAAGTTTGTATACCTAATCACAACTCATCAAACATCTCACGACTATCCTTAAAAAATTCCCCATTCTTAACCTGCTCAATCATAATATCCAAATTCAAAACAATCCCCTCAATCAAAGCTTGTACTTCCTCCATCTCTAAACCAGTCAAATATTTCCCACTAACCATCGGAGAAATCAAACTACTTAGCCGACCAGCCTTTCCCCTACTTCTATCCAAGCACTCCAATACAGAATCCTCATCCATAAATTCATGAGCCATCATAATCCCAAACACCAAAATATCAACGGTATTTTTCATATCAATTATAATATGCGAATCTTCCAATTTCATCCTCTCACCCAATTCATAAATATAATTTCGAAACTCAACTGCTTTTCTCCAGACCACACAATTTCGAAAACCTCTTGCCACATCAAATCATATCACACATCTTTAAAAACTTTCATCCCCAAAACTTTAAAACCAAACATTTTCTAACTATACAATGAACTTCGAACACTGGTACGACAAAAATTACAAAAAACTCTTAATACTTCCAGCCGCAGTTTTAACACTATCTCTAATCTACATAACAATTTTCTACTTCCAAACCGGAGACATAATCAATAAAGACGTCTCATTAACGGGCGGGACAACATTCACAATCCAAACCCAAATTTCTCAGCAAGATTTAGAAAACACAATCTCACAAACAATAACCGATTTCGAAGTCAAAACAATCTCTGACAACGCTGGCAATCAAATCCAATTAGTAATCACAGTCAACGAACAAAACACAGAAACACTCGAAAAAATATTAGAAGACTTCCTTGGTTACAAACTCACAACTGGGAACAACGTATCAAAAGAAACAACATCAGCATCACTCTCAACCGATTTCTACAAACAACTCATCGTCGCAATCCTTCTCGCATTCTTCTGGATGGCCGCAGTAGTCTTTATTATTTTTTCAAAAGGCGCAAAAACAAAATTCTGGACAATAATTTTAAACATAGCATTAGGATTTTTCATGGGCAATTTTTTTCTAAAAATTAATCCAGTGATATCAGCAATCATCTTCCTCGCCTTCGCAACAATTCTAATCTATATTTACATCAAAAACTCTGTCCCAGCCTTCGCAGTTATGCTCTCTGCCTTCGCTGACATCGTCATGACACTCGCACTCGTCAATTTCATCGGCATCAAACTTTCAACAGCTGGCATCATCGCATTCCTAATGCTTATCGGTTACTCCGTCGACACTGATATCTTACTAACAACACGACTCCTCAAAAAACACGAAAGCACAAATAAAGCACTTTTCGGCGCGTTCAAAACAGGAACAACAATGACAATCACTTCCATTATAGCAATCGCGACAGCATTTATCGTCGTCTTATCTTTCAAATCAGTCCTAAATCAAATCTTCACAATCCTACTAATCGGCCTCGCCTTCGACCTATTCAACACATGGATAACAAACGCCTCAATAATTAAGTGGTACACGAGCGATTCGCTTTTGACAAATTAAAATGAAAAACAAAAAACAAACAAATACAAATTACGAGGAAGACAAAAAATGAAAATCACGTTCAGAATCTGGATACTAATCATAGCAATCCTTCTCTCCTTAATCGCAATTTTTTCAATTCCACCAACAATGTTTGAAAAAGGAGTAATCGTATCATCAGTCATACAAAACTCAACAATATTCCAAGATGGGCTCCGCGAAGGCATGACAATCCAGACAATCAACGGACAACCCATTAACTCAATCGAAGACTACGCAACAGCACTAGCCCAACTAAACAACCTCGCCGAAAACGAAACGCAAAAACTAACAATCCAAACCAAAGAAATAGAAATAATAAATCTCTTCACAAAAGAAATCATCGACGACATATCAATAGAAGAAATAGCCTTAACAAGAATCAAAACAGGTCTCGACCTCCGAGGCGGTGCAAGAGCATTCATCAAAGCAGATATCCCACTAAATGACAAGCAACTCAGTGATTTAATTTCAGTATCAGAAGAAAGATTAAATGTATACGGATTATCCGACGTCAAATTTTTCAAAGTCACAACATCTTTAGGCGAAAATTTAATGGGAATAGAAATCGCAGGGTCATCCCCAGACGACCTCGAAGAATTAATCGCAAAACAAGGAAAGTTCGAAGCCAAAATCGGGAACGACACAGTGTTCATCGGAGGAGACAAAGATATAACTCACGTAGGACGAACGGGTCAAGACGCATTCATTTCAGAATGTTTCGCAGTTCAAGATAGAGAAGCATGTAATTTCAGATTTGTAATTTTCCTAAGCGAAGAAGCTGCCCAAAAACACGCCGACATCACAGACAAATTATCAATCAACGGCTCATACCTCAGCAAACAACTCGACTTCTTCATCGACGGAAAACTAACATCATCATTAAACATCGGAGCCGACCTAAAAGGAAACGTCGCAACCCAAATCCAAATATCAGGCTCGGGCTCGGGAGCAACAAGAAACGAAGCAATCGAATCAGCAAAACTCGAAATGAAAAAACTCCAAACAATTCTAATCACAGGCTCCCTTCCATTCAAGCTCGAAATAGTAAAGATAGACAAAATCTCTCCAAATCTCGGAGAACAATTCACAAAACAAATTCTCTTAGCAGGACTCTTCGCAATCGCAGCAGTCTCCCTCGTCGTATTCATCCGATACAGAAAAATAAAAACATCACTCGCGCTAATCACAGTATCGCTGTCCGAAGTTCTAATAATTCTCGGAGTTGCAGCATTAATAAGCTGGAACCTCGACCTTCCATCAATCGCAGGAATCATCGCCGCCATCGGAACAGGAATAGACAGCCAATTAATAATCCTCGACGAAGCACGCGACAAATTCGAATCACTAAAACAACGAATCAAAAAAGCCCTCTTCATAATCGTCACAGCCTTCACAACAACTTTCGTCGCGATGATTCCATTAACCGGCTTTCTCGGATTCATGGGCATCGGCGCAGCGTCGGCAGGACTACTAAAAGGATTCGCAGTAACAACATTAATCGGAATCACAACCGGCGTTCTAATCTCACGACCAGCCTTCGCAGATATTGCTAAACAACTCGAGGAATAAACGCAAAATCATGGACAATACTATAAAAAAAGAAGCCAAAGAAATAAGAAGGATTCTCGGGAGAATAAAAAGAAGAGACCTTAAGGGTAACTCTGGGCAAGCAATAAAAAATTCCAGCTATCAACTTACAACACTTCTCACAGCAAAAATAGGCTCACTCCTGTTTACAATTATATTAGCCAGACTTCTAATGCCAGAACTTTTTGGGTTATATGGGTTAGCTATGTCAACTATATTATTACTCGGAATATTCTCAGACTTAGGGGCATCAACAACCATACTAACCTTCCTTTCTAAAACTATAGACAAAGACAAAGACAAAGCAAAAGCATATTTTAATTATTTAAGCAAAATAAAAATCATACTCGTCATATGCACATCATTAATTATTCTACTCCTAGCAAAATGGCTCGCAAACAACTACTATCAAAAACCAATCTTCTATGCCCTTCTGGCCGGTGCAATATATCTTCCTTTATCTACACTATCTAGATTTCTAGGTGTAGTATTTACTTCAAGAAACAATTTCAAAGTAGGGCTTGTAGGAGAATTAATAGCCCAAGTTTCCAGACTAACAATTCTACCAATACTAATCCTACTCCTAATTTCTAGATCATTAAACAACGACATAATACTTCTTTGGGTGTTCATCGGGCTATCTATAGTTTTTCTTTTAGTTGGAATCTACTACTTAGGCTACTTCCTTTTCAACAACCCTTTCAACAACCCTTTCAACAACGTCAAAAAACAAGAACTAACAAAAAAAGAAAAACAAGAACTATGGAAATTTATAATCCCATTAACAACAATCGTTCTCTCAGGGGTATTATTTGGCTACATCGATATAGTGATGTTGGGGCATTATATCAGTTCGGAATTCATAGGTTTTTATCAAGCAGCATTCAACCTTATTTCCTCTGCGACGGCGATTCTCGGATTTTCTTCAGCAGCCCTTTTCCCAATTTTCTCACGAATGAAGGGAGAGCAATTAAAAAAGGGATTCAGAAAAATAAAAAACATTACACTTATGATATCATTCATGGCACTAATATTCACAATTCTCATAGCAAAAACGCTAATCAACATTGTCTATGGCAATGCCTACATACAATCAACAATATATCTACAAT
>Ga0315543_1000657_pt1 | contig 41057 bp, 31 predicted proteins | sample SalMarSW160210MG_2_FD_203098 | JGI IMG/M metagenome (GOLD analysis project Ga0315543, IMG submission 203098) | Salt marsh sediment microbial communities from the Plum Island Ecosystem LTER, Massachusetts, United States - Salt Marsh Sediment SW1601-210 ...
GCGTGATGTATACAGCGTTGGCCTGAAGAAGACTATAAGCACGTTACATTGGAGCAGAAACGGTGAAAAGCGAAAAACAGGATAGTAGAAAACTCTGTAAAGATGCTACAGTCTCGAAAAAAATGAACATCTTTCCAATGAACATCGTTACAGGTACTCTAATCGCAGTTTTCAGTATCGCTTCAGCCGCGCAAGCAGCCGGTGAAATGCATCCTTTTGTTCAGGATTCACGAACGAAACATGAACTTCTGATGGATCTACGCGACGGCGCAGAAGCCGCAGATGCCAATGGCGTAACGTGGAGGCTCGGTGTCGAGTCCCCGGCGATCACGGACCAGCCTGACGCGCAGGACTACCGTTTGACATGGGCGCTGACAAAGGGGCAAGTGGAATCAGCGTCGGTCGGTGTGGTCTTTGAATTCAAGGATTGGTCGTCGGAAAACTTTGTGCTTGTTCCGGCCGCTGTGTATAACGGAAATCGGTTCGACATCAAACGGATCGGTTATCCGCCCTATTGGTACGACCCAAATGAATGGCGCATAGACATGCCGACGACCATGACGCCACGAAACCCGAGCTTGGGCCGGGGGCCGGGCGGTGGACGGATTCGGTTAAACACCGGCGATGCGGCGGTGCCGTTGCTCGCTTGGCAGTCACCCGCCAAAGAGGTGGGTTGGATGGTGCAAACCACCCAAGACAGCCGATTCGGAAACCATCAAATGCTCATTGAGGAAAATGACGGGCGCACCGCGGCGCGTTTCGAAATTTATACTCCGGCGGGAAGCTGGAAAGCCGGCGACACCGTGACCATTCCGATTAGTGTCTATCAGTTTAAAGCCAAAACCAGGATTGAAATGCTGAATCGTTTTTTCGATGCGCGCAAGGATTTGAATCCTGTACAGCGAAAGGAGGAGTTGCCATATAGTGCTGCCTGGACATTGTTGAATGACCTCTACCAGAACCACCGGTGGGACGAACGCACCGGACTATATTGGCTGGGTGAGCCTGGCCCCGGAAAGCCATGGTGTTCCATATGGCAGCTTGGCTGGTGTGGCGGGGGGATCGCTACCTTGCCATTGCTGACTCAAGGCGATGAACAGGTCCGGTCTCATGCCTTGCGCAACCTGGAAAACATTTTCGCCAAGACGCAGGCGCCCTCCGGCTTTTTCTATGCCATTGGCGACGGTGAGCATTTTGCCGGTTTTGGGTATTACGAACCCTTGAAGAATCATGAAAGCCTCGTCCGCTCCCAGGGCGACTGGCTTTACTTCGCTCAGCGACAGTTCCAGCAAATCAAGGCTCAGGGCGGCGACGTGCCTGAGACGTGGATGACCGGCTTGAAAAAACAGGCCGACGCGTTCGCATGCCTGTGGGATAAACGCGGACAGTTTGGCCAATTTGTTAACGTCGAGACCGGCGACCTGTGTGTCGGCGGTTCCACCTCGGGCGCGATCGTGCCGGGCGGCTTGGCCTTGGCGTCTCGGACCTTTAATGAAGATCGCTACCTCAAGGTCGCTGAAGCGGCGGCCCGAAAATACTATAAGGATTTTGTGACGGCGGGCTATACCACCGGCGGTCCCGGCGAAATTCTGTCGGCACCGGACAGTGAATCCGCGTTCGGATTGTTTGAATCCTACATGGCGCTGTATGAAATCACCGGCGGTTCCGAATGGCTTCGGTATGCTAAAGATTTGTTGCCCATCTGTGCATCGTGGACGGTGTCGTACGACTACCGTTTTCCATCCGACTCCCCGATGGGAAAAATCGACGCGCGCTCGTGCGGCGCGGTCTGGGCAAACGTTCAAAACAAACATGGAGCACCGGCTATCTGCACGTGGTCGGGCGACAGCTTGCTGAAGTACTTCCGGGCCACGGGCGACCGGCGTGCACTGGACTTGCTGACGGACATCGCGCACGGCGTCCCCCAATATATCAGCCGGACCGACCATCCCATCGGCAAACTGCAACCCGGTGAAATTTGCGAGCGCGTCAATCTCAGCGCCTGGGAAGGCCCCCATAATGTTGGCGGCAGCATTTTGGGGTTCCCCTCCACCCTGGCGCTGAAAAGTATTTCCGGGAAGTCGGGTACATGAAGAAATGAGAATTATAACTTAACAATGTACTATTGGTTTTTAATATCAACTAATTCAATTGGGGTGAAGAGATGAAAAAAAAATTGACCATCGCATTTTGGGGTTGTGTCCTGGTTATGACTGCCAATGCACAACCATATCAAAAAACCGAACTGGGGATAAAGTCTACTATTAACGCCATCGACGTTGAAATTCAATTCTACAATCCATCTACCGTCCGAGTCCTGAAATCACCTGAAGGTAAAACCTTTACAAAAGAAAGCCTTTCGGTGATTGAGGTTCCACAAAAAACAAATTTCAGCATCACTCAAAAAGATGGTGAACTATTCCTGAAAAACAAATGTGTTGTGGTAAGCCTGAATCTGAATAACGGTAAATTCTCTTTTTCAACTCCAACTGGCGACCCGTTATTAAATGAAAAAGCGGATGGTGTCGCATTTACAGACTTTAACGACGCCGGGGTAAAAACCTGCAGCGTTTCTCAAACATTTGTATTGGATAAAGACGAAGCCATTTACGGATTGGGGCAACAGCAGCAAGGTAAAATGGTGCAGCGCAACTTAAAGCTGCGTATGGTCCAGGGTAATACAGATAATTATATTCCATTCTTCTTGTCGGCAAAAGGATACGGATTATTCTGGGACAACTACTCCCCCACCCTCTTTGAAGATAACCCGGAAAGCACGTCGTTCAAATCAGATGTGGGCGATTGCGTCGATTATTATTTCATGATCGGCGGCAATGCCGATGGCGTGATTGCCCAAATGCGCGACCTCACCGGTCAAGTACCAATGTTCCCGTTGTGGACTTTCGGTTACTGGCAGAGCAAAGAACGGTATAAAAGCCAGGATGAAACAGTTGGTGTTGTTAAAAAATACCGTGAATTAGGAGTTCCGCTCGATGGGATTATTCAGGACTGGCAATACTGGGGCAATAATTACCTGTGGAATGCCATGGAATTTCTCAATGTCGAATTTTACAATCCGCAAAAGATGGTGGATGATGTGCACGACCTGAATGCGCACATGATTATCTCAATCTGGAATTCATTTGGTCCCCAGACAAAACCCTATAAGGAATTGGATCAAATTGGCGCGTTGATGGATTTTCAAACCTGGCCGCAATCCGGTTCGCAAAAATGGCCGCCCAGGATGGATTACCCTTCAGGTGTCCGGATTTACGATCCTTACAATCCCCAAGCCCGTGATATATATTGGAAGTATCTGAATCAAGGGATCTTCTCGCTTGGCATGGACGGTTGGTGGATGGACTCATCTGAACCGGATCATTTGAATTTCAAACCTTCCGACTTCGATAATCAAACCTGGCTGGGTTCATTCCGAAAAGTTAGAAATGCATTTCCATTAATGACAGTGGGCGGACTATCGCAGCATCAACGCGCGGTTACATCCGACAAACGGGTATTTATCCTGACTCGTTCTGCATTTGCAGGTCAACAGCGCTATGGAGCCAATACCTGGTCGGGCGATGTGGTGTCTTCATGGAATACGCTCAGAAACCAAATTTCAGCAGGATTGAACTTTTCTCTCTGCGGCATTCCTTACTGGAACAGCGATATCGGTGGATTCTTTCTTTGGCAATATCCGAAAAAACTTGCCGATGCAGACTATCGTGAACTCTATACCCGCTGGATCCAGTTCGGCGCTTTCTGTCCGATGATGCGCTCGCATGGCGCCGACGCTCCCCGAGAAATCTATCAGTTCGGTAAAAAAGGCGACGAGATTTATGATGCCATCGAAAAATATATCAACCTGCGCTACAGGCTGCTGCCCTATATTTATTCGACCTCTTGGGATGTAACGGCCAATCAGTCGAGTATGATGCGTGCTTTAATGATGGATTTTGCCAGTGATAAAGAGGCACTGGATATTAATGATCAGTATATGTTCGGCAAGTCGCTTCTGGTCTTCCCTGTCACAAACCCTATGTATTCAAAGATCAGTGTCCAGGGTAATGATTCGATTCGTGTCGAAGACTACAGTAAAACAAAGAATACAGAAGTTTATCTGCCCAAGGGAACCGACTGGATTGATTTCTGGACCGGTGAAACAAATAGTGGTGGTCAAACGATATCCAAGGAAACACCGATTGACATCATGCCTCTTTATGCAAAGGCAGGCTCTATCATCCCGATTGGTCCTAAAGTGCAGTATGCCACTGAAAAAAAATGGGATAATCTTGAAATACGAATTTATCCTGGCGCCGATGGCGAGTTCGTATTGTATGAAGATGAATTCGACAATTATAATTATGAAAAAGGAATTTATTCTACTATAACTTTTACATGGGATGACGCGAAAAAAGTTTTGACTATCAACGACCGAAAAGGTTCTTTCCCCGGAATGCTGGATCTCAGAACATTTCAGGTTGTTATTGTGTCGCCGAATCATGGAACAGGAGTTGAAGCGACAGAGCAGGTTGAAAAGTCTGTAAAGTACAATGGCGTGGAAAAGAAAGTTGTTTTCTGATATCAGTCAAAATCAACAATTAGCAAAAATGATAATTACGTTTCGAATATTAATTTAGGAGAATTTAAAATGAGACAAACACTATTATTTATTTTACTTATTGTCGTGTCAGTTAGCGGAACCTGTTTGGCACAGTCAGTGCAGATTCCGGTTGTGGAGGACTTTAAACCGGCGTCTACCAATCAGCCAGGCAGGCAATATCCTCAGGTTAATTCGGAAGGCCGGGTGCGCGCCAGCATTTCCGCGCCAGAGGCACAAAGAGTTCAGTTGGATATCAGCGCTGTCAAATACGACCTAGTCAAGGACACGAGTGGCGTCTGGACCGGTGATTCCGATCCCCAAGACGAAGGATTCCATTATTATCAGCTCTGGATTGACGGGGCTGCAGTTCCCGATCCCGCCAGCTTGTACTTTTATGGCGCCAGCCGTTGGGGCAGCGGTATTGAAATCCCAGCCAAAGATCAGGATTTCTATGCCCTCAAGAACGTCCCTCACGGTCAGATACGCGAGCATCTCTATTTCTCAAAAAGCAACAATAGCATGCGTCGTTGTTTCGTCTACACGCCGCCCGGATATAATAAGGACACTACGAAACGCTATCCCGTGCTTTATCTGCAACACGGCGGCGGAGAAGACGAGACCGGCTGGTCCAATCAGGGTAGGACTAATCTCATCATGGATAACCTGATTGCCGAGGGCAAGGCCAAGGCCAAGCCCTTTATCATCGTGATGGACAACGGTACCTGGCGTTGGCCTGAAAATGTCCCCCGACCCCGGCGAGGCGAACGCCCCAGCGGCCCCTGGCCTCCGGCAGGCTGGGCTGATGGCTTCAAGAAGACTCTGCTGGAGGACATCATCCCCATGATCGATGCCAACTATCGCACCCTGGCCGATCAACCGCACCGGGCCATGGCCGGACTGTCCATGGGCGGCATGCAGACCCGGGTCATAACCCTGGCCAATCCCGATGTGTTCTCACATGTCGGTATCTTCAGCGGCGGCAGTATTAGCATGGATGATGTCGACAATTCACCCGGTTTCAAAGAAAAAGTCAAACTCGTGTTCGTCAGCTATGGCAGCCGCGAACTCGAAAACCGTAGAATGGGTTTTGGCGGTGATCCCAAGGCGAACACCGAAGCACTCAAAGAGGCCAGTATCAATACGCATTTTTATGTTTCTCCCAACACGGCCCACGAGTGGCAGAGTTGGCGGCGCAGCTTGCATGAATTCGCACCGTTTCTATTCAAAGACTAAAGGAGAAGAATAATGAAACGACATATAACTGGTTTCATGTTACTACTGATTTTTTCAGGTTCGTTATGTTTGGCCCAGACAGACCAGCCAACGATCAAGGAAGACTTCAAGCCCTCGACTCTGAATCAGCCCGGCCAGGAATATCCACAAGTCAACTCCCAAGGTTACGCGCGATTTCGCATCGTGGCGCCAGAAGCCAAAAGCGTGAGCGTGAGCCTAGGCCTGGGTGGACGTGGGGGCACCCCCCTCACGAAAACCGAGGATGGCGTCTGGATGGGCACCACGGCTGGACCGCTAGATGAAGGCTTCCATTACTACCATCTCACGATTGATGGGGGGATATTTAACGATCCCGGTACCGGGAACTTCTACGGCTCCACCCGTTGGGAAAGCGGCATCGAAATCCCCGCTCATGACCGGGACTTCTACGCCCTCAAGGACGTTCCCCACGGCCGGGTGCAGCAGATTCTCTTCCCATCGAAGAGCACCAATACCTCACGCCGCGCCTTTGTGTACACGCCCCCCGATTACGACAAGGATCATACAAAGCGATATCCGGTGCTGTACCTGCAGCACGGCTGGGGCGAGGATGAAACCGCCTGGAGCAACCAAGGCCACGCCAATTTGATCATGGACAACCTGATCGCCGAAGGCAAAATCGGACCCTTCCTCATCGTGATGACCTACGGAATGACCAACGAAATCAAGTTTGGTGGACTCAGAAATTTCGATATCAAACCGTTCCAGACGGTTCTCGTGGATGAGTTGATTCCCTACATCGATGCCAACTTTCGCACGCTCTCCGATCAGCCTCATCGCGCCATGGCCGGCCTCTCCATGGGTGGAATGGAAAGCAAGACGATCACCCTAAAGAATCTCGACATCTTCTCCCATATCGGCCTCTTCAGCGGCGGAACCTTCTCCATGGATGATGTCAACAACACGCCCGGTTTCAAGGAGAAAGTCAAGCTGGTTTTTGTTAGTTTTGGCAGCCGGGAACTCGATAGCGGTCGTCGCGGCTTCTTTGGCGGTGATCCCAAGGCGAACGCCGACGCGTTGAAACAAGCCGGGATCAACAGTGTCTTCTACGTCTCTCCGAATACGGCCCACGAGTTTCTGTCCTGGAGACGAAGCCTGCGCGAATTCGCACCATTGCTATTCCAGGATTAAAGGCGAACATGTATGAAGGCCACAACGAGACGTACAACTATGAAAAAGGCGAATGGGCCACTGTCGATCTCCAGTGGGACGATGCGAAAAAAACGTTAACCATCGGACCGCGTCAAGGATCGTTCCCAGGTATGATCGCCGAACGACAGCTCAATATTGTGATCGCCACACCGGATCGCAACGCCGGTCTGGAGCCTGGAACCGTTGACGTCAAGACGATTCGCTACACGGGTGAATCGATAATGGTGAAGTTCTAAAAAATAGGATACACGATGAAGACATTAGAAATCAGAATGTTGATGGTAGGCATTGCTGCCGCAGTGGTAACGAGTTGGGGGACCGCATGTCACGCGGCTGACCCGATTGTTCAGACGAGCTTTACGGCCGACCCGGCCCCCTTGGTGCACAACGGCGTCGTCTATCTCTACACCAGCCATGACGAGGATGACACCCCCCCCGGCCAGGGCAGATTCCTCATGCGCGACTGGAAATGCTATACGTCTACCGACATGGTGAACTGGACGGATCATGGAACGGTCGCCTCCCTCAAGACGTTTCCGTGGGCGGTGCAGGAAAACGACGCCTGGGCGCCTCAGGTCATCGAACGCAACGGTAAGTTCTACTTTTACGCCCCCGTGAGTGTGCCGGGATGGCCCAAGAACGTGATCGCCGTCGCTGTGGCGGACAACCCGTTGGGCCCCTTCAAGGACGCCCTGGGCCGTCCCCTCATCGACAAGAAAACCGGCTACATTGATCCGAGCATGTTCATCGACGACGATGGCCAAGCCTATCTATACTTGGGCAATCCGCACGTGTGGTATGTAAAGCTCAACGAGGACATGATTTCCTGCTCCGGCGAAATCGTGCAGGAGCCCACCAAACCGAACAACTATCAGGAAGGCCCCTGGGTGTACAAACGCGACGGCCACTACTACATGGCTTATGCCTCCACCTGCTGCCCCGAAGGTATCGGGTACGCCATGAGCGATAATCCCACCGGCCCTTGGGTCTATAAGGGCTATATCATGCGGCCGGACAGGCGATCCACTGGGAATCATCCAGGGATCATTGATTACAAGGGCGGCTCCTACGTTTTCGGTTTCAATTTCAAGTTGAACTTCGCCCTGACGGAACGACACCACGAACGGCGTTCGGTTTGCGTGGCGAAAATTGAATACAATCCAGACGGCACGATTCAGGAACTTCCCTGGTGGGAAGAAGCAGAGAGCGCTCCGCAGATCGGCACGCTCGATCCTTACGTCCGCACAGAAGCGGAAACCATCGCCTGGAGCGAGGGCATCAAGTCCGAGCCGTGCAGCAGAGGCGGGATGAATGTCTATCCAACTCGCGATAGTGCCTTCATCAAGGTCAAAGGCGTGGATTTTGGTGATGAGGGGGCCGGTACCTTCACCGCCTCCATCGCCTGCAACACCCAAGCCGGAGTCTCGAAAAGCGGAGCTATCGAGCTTCATCTCGACAGCGCGGACGGGCCGCTCGTCGGCACGCTTCCGGTCACTTACACCGATGGCCAATGGAAGATTGAGACCACCGCGGTTACCGATGCCGACGGTATCCACGACCTTTTCCTAGTCTTCAAAGGCGATTCCGTCAGCGATCTTTTCAAGGTCGACCACTGGCAGTTTGCGAAAAAGACCGCCATGCCGCAACTAGTCGCTCTTGATGCCACGGTCGATCGCTATAAGATCGACTCCACTCCTGGTACGGCAAACCGGGTTCAACTGAAGGTTTTTGCGATCTATTCCGACGGTACGAGCAGGGATGTCACTGCCCGTGCCGGGATTACGGTGCAGAAACCTGGTGTCGCGTCCGTGAGCAAGGGTGTAATCTCCGGCATGACTCCCGGCCAGACAGTGATCGATGCTGTTTTTGAAGGCAAGTCGGATGTCCTCCTCGTCATCGTGAAGGATTTAAAGAGTGAATTCATCCCCCGGAAGGTGATCGTCAGTGTACCGAACGCGAAGCTCATCGCAGGGAACGCGCAGGCCTTTACCGCAACGGCGGAGTTCTTCGACGGCCACACCGAAGACGTTACGGACAAAGCCGTCTACACAGTGGAAAACCCAAAGGTTGTTTCCGTTAAGGACGGTCTGATGACCGCACTGGAAAAGGGTGGCACCACCATCCGTGTGGCGTTCAAGGGCGAGTTTGGAAATCCGGTCACTGCCCTGATCAACATTGCGGTTTCCTACCGCGACCCCTTCGTTCAAAACAGAGCCGAGGAGTTCAACGAACAGCGCGGGATATTAACCGAGAACTGCTCCGAAGGCGGTAAAAACATCTGCAACATAGAAAGCGGCGACTGGGTGCGTTTCAATACACTCGATTTCGGCGTTGGTGCAGGCGTTGTGGAACTCCGCGTTGCGTCCGCGACCAACGGCGGGACAATAGAAATCCGCCTGGACCGTGTGGACGGACCGCTCGTCGGTACCTGTGAGGTGGGCAACACCGGCGGTTGGCAATCCTGGATCACCCAAACCTGCGAACTCCGCGAAGTGAAGGGCCGGCACGATGTCGTCTTCAGGTTCGTGGGCGGCTCCGGCTACCTCCTTAATATGAATGAGTGGAAATTTAATCAGTAGAAAAGAAATAAGGTTGATTATGATGAAAGATAAAATATTACTGGTCGTAGTTTTATTGCTTCAGAACTGTCTGATTGCTCAAGAGAACGATCAGGTCAGTACAGGATCAATGGATCAAAAATCCACTCAGACGCAAAAGCAAGATTTTCAGCCAAGCTTTGCATCGTTGGAGAAGGCAAATCCTGCCCCCGAATGGTTCAAAGACGCCAAATTCGGCATCTATTTCCACTGGGGAGTTTATTCTGTTCCGGCATTTTCCAATGAGTGGTATCCTCGCAACATGTATATCAAAGGGTCTGCAGAAAACAAGCACCATACAGAGATTTATGGCGACGTGTCTGAGTGGCCGTATCACAACTTCATCACCGGAGCAAGGGACAAGCAGGGCCGTTTCGTGCAGTTTGCGCCCAAACTCAAGTCGGAAGGCGGTCAATTTGATCCTGAAGAATGGGCGCAGTTGTTTGCTGATGCGGGCGCTAAATTTGCCGGGCCGGTGGCTGAGCACCACGACGGCTTTTCGATGTGGGCCAGCAAGGTCAATCCCTGGAACGCAAAAGATACGGGGCCGAAACTGGATTTGGTCGGTTTGTTAACGGATGCCATCCGCAAAAGGAATATGAAAATCATTCTTTCCATGCATCACGCCTACAACATCACCGGGTATTATGACGCTGTGCCTCGAACAAATGATCCAAAACTTCAAATGCTTTACGGGCAGCAGGGAAAAGAGAAGAACGAAGCATTATGGTTGAGTAAGCATCAAGAAATCATTGATATGTATCAACCCGATATCATTTGGCAGGATTTCAATCTGCATGTGATCTCTGAGTCTGTTCTTCTTGAGTTTCTGTCCTACTACTACAACCAAGCAGCCGGATGGGGCAAGGAGGTAGTTGCCACCTATAAAGATGGCCTGAATGCCAAATGCGCGGTTCTCGATTATGAACGTGGAGGACCCGTCGACATTACTGAGAATTACTGGCTTACTGATGATGCCATCAGTTCCTCGAGTTGGTGCTACACAGAGGGAATCGGATATTATTCCAAGAAACAGATCCTTCATGGCTTTTTCGACAGAATAAGCAAAAACGGCAACCTCTTGCTCAACATATCACCCAAGGCAGACGGCACCATCCCTCAGGAACAGAAGGACGTTTTGCTCACCATGGGTGCATGGCTCAAAAAATATGGTGAGGCAGTGTACGCCACACGTGCATGGGAAAAATACGGAGAAGGTCCTACCAAGATGGGAGCCGCTCACGGCATATTTACAGCTCCGGCCGAAGGAACAGCCAAGGACGTTCGTTATACTCGGTCGAAAGATAACACGGCGCTTTTCGCAATTTTGCTCGGTTGGGAACAAGGACAGAAAGAAGTCATTCTCAGATCATTGTCTTCTGACAGAATCGACTGTAAAAACCTGAAATCTGTTGAATTGATCAATGGCGAAGCCGGAAACTACCTTCCATTAGCTTTCAAGCAGGACGCAGAAGGATTGATGGTGCGTATGCCCGAACGCTCTTTCGAAGAACTGGCATACGTACTTAAACTAAGTTTTGATGGAAACATTCCGACACTCGATAAATATGCAGACCTCAATTGCACTCCATATTATTACCTCGTTCCGGGAAATAGCAGGGGTAGTTGGGTACTCGGTTCAGATTTGACACTGACCGGTAAAAGAAAAGAGGCTGCGAACCAGTGGAAATTAGAACATGTCGGCAAAGGCATTTATAAAATACTGAACCGCGAAGACAATAACAAGTCATTCGAGTACAGCACATCTGGTCACGACCTTATTCTTTCGGAGTTTACCGGAAAGGACAGCCAATTCTGGAAAATTGAAGACGCCTACAACGGATTATTAACTATATCAAATAAACAAAATCCGGATATCAAATTATCTTTCAGTGCTGCCGTTGCAGAAGGAAGTCAAGCGGGCATATCAAATACCGGAACCGATTCATTTTCCCAATGGAAACTCGTGGAAGTCTGTGAGTTGAAACAGGAAGCTTTCAAAGCGAATATGATTCCGGGAACTATTGAAGCCGAAGACTTCGATACCGGATGCCCGGGCGATGCTTTCCATGACAGAGACGATATAAATGAAGGCGGGCAGTATCGTCTCAACGAAGGTGTGGATATTGAAAAATGTACTGCAGGTGGTTACAATGTGGGTTGGACCCATACCGGCGAATGGATGGTATATACGGTGACTGTCAGTAAGTCCGCCACATACCGGGTTTCATTCTATATTGCCTCAGCTTACGATGGTCCAAAGCTGCATCTCGAATGCGATGGCGTAGACAAAACGGGGATCATTTCAATCCCCAATACTGCAGGATTTCAAAACTGGGAAGTCATTGAAAAGACGGTAAACCTTGATGCCGGTCAGCATTTACTGAAGCTGGTTATTGACGGTGATTACGTTAACCTCGATAAAATGGTTTTTAAAGAAATAAAATGATGATGTCTAAATCGTGGACCAGGACGGTCGCGTGTGCCCCAACGCCGACAATTTTTTGAAATTTGATATTAAAGGCAAGGGCGTTATTGCCGGAGTGGACAACGGCAACCCCATTAGCCATGAATATTTCGAAGCCAATGAGCGAAAAGCCTTTCATGGTTTGTGTCTGGTTGTGATACAATCGAAACGTGAACCAGGCACAATCCGTCTTACTGCGGAATCTGAAGGACTCCGGGCGGCAGAACTTTTAATATTCCACCGCAATTCTATGGGTTTCAACCCGTAGATGAAGTTATCCGCCAAAGGCGGACAGGCAAAGCCTGTTGCGGCAAATGCCACGGGTTTTAACCCGTGGAAATTTACTTAAAGTAAAATAAGGAATGATCATAAAACTTGATATGGATTTAAACTAGATCAATAATTGGTAGTGAGGGCCCCATGAAAAAAATCCTTTCGAATGTCGTTACAAGGTCGAGTGTCGTGTTCTGTATATTAGGATGTTGTTTGACGGATGGATACGCACAGCGATCCGATACCGCCACTCTACAACGTGGCCGTCCGGTTCTCAATGCGGAGGGCACGACCTTCGTGGCCGATAACGGACAGCTTCTGCGCGGCCCCTTCACCTCCTCGGAATGGGGCTCCCCGGCACCCTACGACGAGATTGCCAATATGAAGAACCTTGGCTTCAACGCCGTGCATCTCTATGGGGAATGCTTCGACAAGAATTATCCCAATGCGGGAAGCACCGCGCCGGGCTACGCGGTTTCCCGGATTGACAGCGTAGTGCAGGCCACGCGGGACTTGGGCATGTATCTGGTGATTACCATTGGCAATGGCGCGAACAATGGAAATTACAATTACGATTATGTCGTGGATTTCTGGGATTTCTACTCGGAGCGCTACGCCGAAGAGACACATGTGCTCTTTGAAATCCAGAATGAGCCGGTGGCGTGGGGACCGCCTTATTCGGATTCGGGTGCCAATCCACCCGGGGCGATTGACATGGAAGCGGCGGCCTACAATGCCATCCGTTCGCATGCCCTGAATACGCCGGTGCTGCTGTTTAGCTATGCCGTCTTCGGAGGTTCCGGCGGAGCATCCGCCGCTCTGGAGGACATTGATGCCTTTAACCGTGCTGTCGGGGGCGATCCGAGCGCGATCTGGAGTAAAACCGCCGTAGGTTTCCACGGTTACGCCGGCTGGCAGGGAACCGCGGAAGCCGTTGCAGCTCTTTTAGCCGCGGGCTACCCCTGCTTCATGACCGAGTTTGGCTCCGGCAGTTGGGGTGTCAATGGGGGAGGTTTTGATGTTCATCTTGCATCGGAACTGGAACGAATGCAGGTGTCCTGGACGACCTTCCAGTATATTCCGCCCTGGGGTGTTTCCGATGATGTTACCGTACCGGAAAGTTATAAAGATCGCGTTGACAGGGCCGGCATGTCCTGGACACCAGATTACGGGACCTGGCCAGTCGCCCGCGGTGCGTACAGCGATGACGGACTTCCCTGGGCTACGACCGATACTTGGATTGACAACCATTTGGTGGGAACCCTGCGCATCGAGGCGGAGGATTTTGATTGGGGCGGCCAGGACGTCGCCTACAGCGATGATGACAGTGATAACTGGGGCGGGGAGTATCGCCCGGACGAAGGGGTGGATATCACGGCCTCTAGTGACACCGACCGTGGTTACGCCGTTGGCTGGACCGTCGATGGCGAATGGTTGGAATACTCTATTTATGTCCCTGAACCCGGCTTTTACGATCTCAGCTTACGCGTGGCCTCTGCGCATACCGGGTGTACGGCAAGGATTATCTGTTACGACCTAGATAAGACGGGAACGTGGGCCATACCGAACACCGGCGGCGCGCAAACATGGACGACAATAACCAGGCAGATATTTCTCGAATTCGGCAGGCAGAAACTGCGTTTTGAGATTCTGACCGGCGGATTCAAACTAAACTGGATCGAACTTTCGCCGTCCATGGTTGCTCCGGTTGCCAACGGGACCTATAAACTGGCTAACCAAAACAGCGGCCTAGTGATGGAGAACAATACGGCAAATCACCACGTAGTGCAGAAGGCCTATTCGGGCGCGAACATTCAGAAGTGGAATCTCCTGCATCTGGGCGCAGGCCAGTACCGTGTCCAGTCCGTGCATGACAACTGGTACTGGAACACCTGGTACGAGACCATGACCTGGTGGTGGGGTATCGGGAGCCAGGGCCAGCGTTTCATCGTCCGGCCGGTTGGGGATGGTTATTACCGCATTTTGCCCGTTAATTCAGGCAAGAGCTATGAGGTTGAGAACGCATCCATGTCCCCCGGGGCAGCGATCGTACAGAATGAATATACCGGTCTGGCCAGTCAGACGTGGGCTATTCTGGCTCCGGCCGCCCCGGCATTCCCCACGGGTTTGAATGCCGTATGGATTTCCGCCAATCAAATCGACCTGTCATGGACGGCCTCTGCCGGCGCGACCAGCTACAACATCAAACGCTCCACCACCAGCGGCGGGCCCTATACAACTGTCGCCACGAATGTCACAACGGCCGGTTACAGTGATATCGGCGTGACCATGGACATCACGTATTATTATGTCGTCAGCGCGAATACGGCAAGGGGCGAAAGTCTCCTTTCTGCCGAACTCCCCGTTTCTACACCAGTGACAAAGATCACAGGCACCATTATCGGCACTAACGGATCATGGAGCAATGATCCGACCAGGACGAAAGAAGCGGCGATGGATGGGGATATCAGCACGTTCTACGATGCGACGACCGGAACGGGCCACTGGGTCGGCCTCGACTTCGGCAATGGCGTGGCATACGTAATCACAGAGATTCGCTATGTACCACGTACAGGTTATAGCGGCCGTATGGTCGGCGCCAAAATCCAGGGTTCCAACACCGCAAACTTCAGCAGCGGCGTTACCGACCTGTTTACCATTAGCGCCCGGCCGGCCGAAGGGGTTTACACTGTGCAGGCAATCAGTGATCCAACCGCCTATCGCTACGTGCGCTACCTCTCTGCACCCAATGGTTATTGTAATGTGGCGGAGATCGAATTCTATCGCGAAGGTCTCTCCACCGATATAGTGCCGCCGGTACGCCGAAGGAACTGATCGTGCCGCCGATACCTTGAGTGCCTTTGCAATGAAGACTTAGACTTAAATGATGGAATGATAGTAGACACAAGGAAAGAAGATCCACATGAACCGATTTGTACAATCTATCGCAATCGTTACGTTGACGGCAGTGGCCGGTCAGGGCTTTGGAGCCAATCCTGGAGGCAATCCCATCTTTCGCGACGTGTTCACGGCTGACCCGGCAGCTATGGTGGTTGGCGATACGGTCTATGTCTACGTAGGCCATGACAACGCCAAAGAAGGGCAGTTCTTCACCATGCCGGAGTGGCTGTGCTATTCCTCGAAGGACATGAAAAACTGGACCGCGCACGGCCCCGTCATGCGTCCGGAGGAATTTAAATTCGCTCGGCGCAATGTGGCCTGGGCTGCCCATACGATCGAAAAGGATGGTCGATACTTCAACGACGACGGCACCATCAAACCCATCACACAAACCAAAGAAGGCATTTACCGCAGCGCGGAGACGTCTGAGCCGTCCGCTCAACTTTTCCCGTTAAGAGACGTGCGCTTGCTCGAGAGTCCTTTTTCCGAGGCGGTCAAGGTCAATCGTCAATATCTTTTGGCCCACGATCCCAACCGATTGCTCGCACCGTTCCGTCGTGAAGCAGGGCTGGAGCCCAAGGCACGGCCTTACGGCAACTGGGAGAGCGATGGACTCGACGGACATACCGCCGGACACTACCTTTCGGCGATTTCACTGATGATGGCGTCGGGTGCCGATCCGGACGGTGAGTTCCATCGTCGCCTCGACTACATGATCGACGAACTCACGCAAATCCAAAAGGCCAACGGCAACGGTTACCTCGGGGGTATCCCGGGGAGCAGAGACTATTGGAGGCGTGTTGCAGAGGGCCATGTCGAACTCATGCGGAATAAGTGGGCCCCCTGGTATAACCTCCACAAGATGTATGCCGGGCTTCGGGACGCCTACCTCCACGGAGGCAACGAAACGGCTCTTGATCTGCTTGTTCGCTATGGAGACTGGTGCGAAAAGGTCACGTCCGGCCTGACCGACGCACAGATGCAGCGGATGCTCGGTACGGAATACGGCGGCATGAACGAGGTGCTGGCCGATATCTATGCGATTACCGGAAACAAAAAATACGTCGAACTGGCCAAACGCTTCAACCACCGGGCCGTTTTCGAGCCCCTGGAGAATCACCAAGACCGGCTTACCGGCCTGCACGCCAACACCCAGATTCCCAAGATTATCGGCATGGAGCGTATCGCGGCCCTGGTCCAGGATGAAACATTGCACACCGGTGCCGAGTTTTTCTGGGAAACTGTGACACAGCACCGCAGCCTGGCCTTTGGCGGCAACAGTGTCAGCGAGCATTTCAATAATCCCGATGATTTCAGCGGCATGATCGAGCACCGGGAGGGACCCGAGTCCTGCAATACCTACAACATGCTCAGGCTTACGGAGGCACTTTTTACGGCGGAACCGAAGGCCGCCTATGCCGACTATTACGAGCGTGCCCTTTACAATCATATCCTAGCCTCCATCCATCCAAATAAGCCTGGGTATGTCTATTTCACCCCGATCCGTCCGGATCACTACCGGGTGTATTCTCAGCCTGAGCAGGCCTTCTGGTGCTGCGTAGGTACGGGCATGGAGAATCCCGGACGATACGGTGAGTTCATTTATGCCCAGGCAAAGGACGAGTTGTATGTGAATCTCTTTATCCCCTCGGAACTCTCCGTATCTGATAGCGGAATGGTTCTGAAACAGGAGACAAAATTCCCGGATGAGGCGAGCACGCAGCTTAGTCTTCAACTCGAGAAACCGACCACCTTCACGCTGAATATCCGCCATCCTGCTTGGGTCGATGCGGGCGATTTCGCGGTCAAGGTCAACGGCCAATCCGTTGATGTCGAGTCGACTCCGTCTTCCTACGCCGCGATTCAACGGGAATGGAAGAACGGCGATACGGTTGATGTGGACCTTCCCATGCACACGCGAGTAGAGCGTCTGCCCGATGGCTCCGATTGGGTGGCCTTCCTGTATGGCCCCATCGTGCTGGCAAAGCCTGACGGCACTGACAATATGGACGGTTTGTTTGCTAATGACGGTCGCATGGCGCACGTGGCACATGGTCCCATGATTCCGCTCGACAAGATCCCGGCCCTGCTCGCAACGGAAGGGGAGTTGCTCACACATGTGGTTCCCGATCGTTCCGCCGGACCTCTGCACTTCCGTATTATGGATGTGATCGAGCCGGCCGAGCCTAAGGGCTTGTCGCTGGTACCGTTCTTCAGACTGCACGAACGACGCTATCAGATGTACTGGGAACTCACAAACGCTGAACAGATTGCGGCGCGAAAGGAAAAACTCGCCGCCGAGGAGCGTGCCCACGCAGCACGTGAGGCCGCAACCCTCGACTCGATCGCTGTGGGCGAGCAACAACCCGAAGTGGAGCATGACCTCAAAGGCGAAGGCATGGAATCGGGCATTCACAACGGTCGACGCTGGCGCCACGGTGCCTGGATTCAATACACGCTTGACCCGAGAGGTGCTAGGGAAGTCATTCTGGCTGTCACATATTCCGGTGACGATCGTGGCCGGGAATTCGACATCCTGGTTAACGGGACGGTGATCGCCACACAGAGGCTGATCGGCGAAAAACCGAACCACTTTATTGAGAAACGCTATCCGATTCCCTCCGAGATCCTTCAAAGCGCTGGCAACGGTCGACTCACGGTCCGGTTCACCGTAAAACGGCAGCTTGCCGGAGGACTCTATGACGTGCGTCTGCTCAAGCCGGATGCTCCGGCGATTCTTCCCTTTAATTAGCCTTGTTTTGAATCAATTGGTTTTACGGCCTAACTTTGGCATAGGGAAGTTAAAAGGAAAAAACGTATACAATACAGGAGTATGCTATGAAGAAATGTGAAATTAAGAAACTCATCACAAGTATCGTATTATTTATGACAACAAGCTGGGGAGCATTTCGAGCATACGACCTTCTGGAACAGCGGTGATTGGAGGAAAAACTGTTGGTACAGATGGAAAGGTGTAGAAAGCACACCAATCCTGAACGTCTCAGCGGCCATTCTAATGATGTAGTTAGCCTGAAGACCATAAAATGGCAGCCCCGCATGAAGAAATCTGGAAACACACGTTAGCGAAGCCTGCAGATGAACTTCTGAGTGGCTAACCTACCTCAGACGCATGTCATGGCGTAGGGCAGCGGTGATGAACCTTACATCTGTTTTGGAATCGGCAGTTTCCTCCATCAGGACCATCCTTACGCGTGAATTTCCATCCTTTCGCCTTAAGCACCATGAACCTGCCTGCCTCTCTAACGTAGTGGCATGTTCTTGGGCGGATGACCATCCCTTGATTCGGCTGGACTATGACATCATTAAACTCGTCAAAGTGAGGGGTACCTGCAATTACTTCGCACGGAGCCACTCTAACTGCAATTGGTGCCCCAAATGGGATAAAGATCTCATAAGCATTGATCGAAGGATCGTCTGGGTAGTCTTCATAGTGTAGCTCTTCTCTTGTGTGGTCTGTTCCTTCGGAGAATCGCAATACACTTTGAAGGTAGAATTCTTTTTTCTCTATTGTGTAGTCTTTCAGATTGACCTTCCTGCGATTCTTAGGAAATAGGGGAAATAGGGTATACTGCATTTTCGAGTCTCCTTTTGTATATCACTTCGCTTTTCCTCCATTCTGGCCTACAGTTCTCCCAAAGCAATTAGCAAACATTTAGCTTCTCCTTGACGCTGTCCATAGCGTTTTAGGTCTTGACATGCGGAAGTGCTTATCTTCTATCTCGCAATGTCGAAACAAATTTCACACAATTTTGCACAGTGCAGTCAACCTATGGAACGCTTACTTAACGGAGAAGGTACATAGGATATCAAAGAAATCGGCGACTTTGTCTAGGCGGACGAGGTGAAACTCTGCGCCACTAAACTCGAAAAATCTTTCAGGATAGATTTCCTTGCTGCTGGAGTAGTCGTAATTCACTCTTGCGACCTCCAGCAATTTCTCTCTTATTAATAGTCTGCAGGCTGGATTGGGAATCAAGTATCGCACCAAGCTTATACTACGGCCCTTTAATCCCTTTAGTTCCTTTACATGAGCTATTTTTTGAAGTTGAATAATGAACTCTTCCACCTCAGACGATATCGGTCGAACCTCACAATTAATCCCACTTGATCCAATAGAAAGCTCAGTCACCTCAAGCCGAAAATCCTTTCCTGATATCTTCGAAATGTATTGACGGGTTTCATGAACGATCTCGTTCAAGGGTATTTTGAGGCTGTTGGCTGGCCCAATATCTGCATAGGTCAGATGTAGGGATTCACTTTTTTGAACATAGAATAACTCGGCATCGCAGCCGTTAACACAATCGAGCGCATCCAGGATTAGTTTTTCCTTGAGTGGTGATGGTATTCTCACGACGAATGAGATATAAGTTGGCCGCCTGCTACGTGGGACTTTCAGCAGATTGCATAGACCTTCTTGTTCATAGAGCTTTTTGAATGTCTCGTTTTCACCTTTTCGAAGCTTCATGGCCATAACCTCTCAACAAAGTCGTTTTTCAAGATTTCTTATAGTTCGAAGTCTACTGCATATCCGCCAGATTAGGATAGTTCTAGCAGAAACGGAAGCGGGTTAAAGCGGTACTTGCGGAAGCTTTCTACTCCAAAACTCGCGTTCGTCAGCAATAACAAATTCGATGCGCAATCGTTGATAAGCATGGCGGTAGTCACACCATGAGGTCGACGGCTCACTGAGTTCCGCAACAAACTGTTCAGCTATTTTGAATATCTTATTTCCTACATGAGTCCGCATAGCAGCACAAATCAATAACTGAACCGTACCTGCCCAAGGTTTCATTATTTTTCTATCGTTAATAAATTGTTCGTATAATCGTTTGCTTAAGCTGAAGAATCCAGTCCGGGGCTTGGGCTTGAGTCGAGGATCATTTCGCTGCTGATGAAACCATGACATACAGTTCGGAAAACTCCTCTCTAGTTCCAGGATAGTAAGATCCTCAAGAAAATTCTTCGGTATATCTTTGCGTTTTCCCTTACCTGCTAGAGCCTTGTCAATTAGAAAGTTGTTGACATCTGCGTCACCTACATCAGTTGAACATTCATAGCTACCCAATAGCAAATCAATGTCGTCCTTATTTGCCCTATCGATAAAGCTTTGTAATCTCCTATCTGGCTTGCCTGGAACAGCTTTGGGCTCCATAAATGTAATATCGTAAGGGAGATAAATGACTCTCTGAACTTTAGGGTCTTGAAAAGCGGTCACAATATTCTTAAACCATATGTGACAAGGTCCTTGTGGTAAACCACCTACGTCGCAAGATATTTCAACTTCGAACTTCAGCCCTAGATTCTTTCTCCAATCGTTAATGTCTAAATTAAATTTATGTTCTCTCACCTGTTGTTCCTCAAGCGGTTCACCGTGGACCGGCCAGAACCGAATTATAAGCTTATCAAATCCTTTCAATAGAATGATCATCGGCTCCAAAATATTTTCAATGACTCTATTGAGGTTCTGGTTCTTATAATCAACAAGTAATACTGTAGCCATTTTGACATCTCCTTAGTTATTTGGTAATCAGATTCTTTCGTCATGCATTTCATGATCGTTAGCCTATGCCACAAATTGACGCTAAGGTTACATAAGTCTTAAAATCGACCTCAATCAAGCTAATGCAAAACCATATATGGCAAAAATTGCCTTACCAATGTGGTTTTACAAAAGATTTTTCTCGACTTTATAATCTACTCAGACAATTCATTGTTTGTAAGCCCGGATTAGACAATTTGAATCAACAAGAGAAATTTACTCGTTCGATGACCTTGAAGCCAGGCCTCTTCTCTTCCACAAATCTTTGGGTCAGGGAGTCCCAAAATCGTACACTCACCATGTGTTCTGCATCTTCACCCATAATGGCGAGGCACTTAGGCTTGAATCCACACAACATGTGTCTTACTTCCGGCCATAGCTTTTGCTCAAACAATTCGAGCCGATGACGTTCAGGTTCCAAACCGCTGGCAATAGTTGTGTGAAGTGAGCTAGGTTTTCGATACCATGGTGGTTCGCCAAACTTGAGAAAATGTTCGAGAGCCTTCTTGGTACGAGCTAAGGTTGCTAAATCAGGTGCCTCATTCAATTTTCTCGAATAGCTAACCAAGAAATTCATTCTAAAATGGCGAGAACTCGGCAGTGGTGCCAGCTGACTCATATATTTCACGAGCGGTTTTTAGTACCTCCAGATTCTTCGCCACTTCCCCGTCTTTCTCTCGAATCCACCACGCAGCTCGCTGCCATTCCTCGTCAGCTATCGGATAGCGTACAATGTACGGATGTGTAGCTTCCTGAACTTTAACCTTTATTTCCTCAAGAGCAGGACTCTGAATCCTAACAACAAGAGCGATCCCCTTGAAGATTTTCAAATCACGCGGTTCAATCTTGGGAGCTTGCAAGGCACCACAACACACTCTAATCACTTCGTCGAATCTCTCAGGATTTGAGCTTGTTAGAGCATCGCAGATAGTGATGTGAGGCCCCGCCCCCCATCCTTTTACTTCACCGAGCTCATCAGCATTAAGCAACTGCCTAAGGGGATCCTGGTCTGACAATCGGTCATTCCAAAAATCTAATATCTATGTGTCATACTTTGTCCCTTCGAGAAGGACATACACCATTCTATACGTTTCCATTTTGTAATCTCCAAATTTCCTGAACTTATTACTTTTATGTTGGACATCTTACTCTAAATGCCTTGTTCTCAGATCCTCTGTTGCTATTTCTGGGCGATTGCTCACACCTATAGATCCTGACAAAACGTTTTATGGCTTACAGGAGTAAAGAGCAAGATGTACCTTGTGCCTAAAATGGCGTACTTGGTACGCAGACTAAAGAGGGAAACTTGTTTTTATGAAAAATTCAGTATATCATAGTAGCTTAAAAGAATGTAGCGTATTTATGTCTTTGAAATGAGGAATAGCTATGGAATTTCGGGAAATAGAGGAACACAATATTGCCTATCGGGAGCCTGCATCGGGATCTTGCCAACATCCGAGTTACGAGCTATGGGAGAAGTGGAAGAAATTGGACAAGGGGTGGTTTCGTGAACACGGCGTTACGGATCCGATACTAGCAGTTAATAAATGGCAGCAATTCAAAGCCAGAAATCCTTTAGACAGCCAAAAAGATGAGTTGAGATACTACAAGGAGATTTTACAATTAGCTACTGGCCTTGGGGATGCTGCGATAAGACATTATTTGGCAGGCCGGTTACACCACATTAGCCTACGAAGCTACAGAGCTATGGCCCATAGATCAAAGATACTTGGCTACAATCCACCAACAATGTCGCATGCTCGAGAAGATGTAGAAGCCGGGTTGTATAGTCGAAGGATCGCGCTCTTGAGCATGCTGGAGGTGTCCAATATCCCCAATCCTCCATATCACATGGAAGTTATCAGAGGTATTGTGAACTATGCCTCTCGACATAACTTTCTCTGTTCTTTACATGAAGTGTCTCAAAAAAAACATAGTATTAGTGATTGAGAAGATCCTGCGGATTTATTATCCTGATGCGGTTGTCATGATAAGGCTAACACCTTCCCGCGATGCTATTGGAATGTTGAAGGACTATCATACTCCTACCATTCTTGTTCATGCCGATATCTGCGAATATCACTCACCTCCGGTTCTCGCCAATATCGTGCCTGACCAGGAATCCATCCGACGATATCTGACCGACGAGGAGTGCATTAAACAGCTAGTAGGTTCCCCTTGTTGGCCACGAAGAAATGTTGTGGTTGTGACGATGAGGCAGGAGAAGAAAAAGAAAGGAACTAGGGGAACGATACGGAATCAGCGAATCTCTCTCATTCTTGAAGCACTCCGGCCTGCCCATCCAAGGGTTGTAGAGGTCGATGACTACGGCTTTCGGCATGCTATGCCAGTGTTTGAGAAGTATCCGGATGCCTTCTATGTCTGCTTATCCGATCAAATAGCAGTAGGAATCAAACACATTCTCAAAGCCGCTGGTGAAGCTGACTACGAACAGAGGGTTCTCGGCTTTGACAACAGTGCACTCGCTCAGCAAGAACACGTTCCCAGTTTCGACCAGGGACTTACTGAAATAGGAAGCAAAGTATCAGATCTGCTAAGTGGATTTTTCGGGCAAGATTTGCAACAGCCACGACGATGGCCCAAATTTCAAGCTGCGAATGTGAAAGTGCGTCTGAAGTACAATAAGCCACCTCGAAAATCATTGCAGAAAGCTGCAGCAATGAGGACAATGTCCTCTCCAAATTCTCAAAGGAAGAGGAGCCGACACCATCGCACAAAAGTTGGCAAACAGTGTCGCGCACAAACATAAGGCAACCAGCGGGAAGCTAAGTTAAGTCGGAGGTTAAGGTTATCCTTGAGATCCTGGTACGATCAGAAGTTGCGTTTGGCGGATTATATTCCATCATCTGATCGTAATTGTTTTCGTATGACCAGTTCAGCGAGATAGTGGGTATATTTTTGATGTTATGCCATATGCAGAGGTTCGAGCAGATCACGAACGACATTCAAAGCGCGGCGGAGAAGGTTTATAATTCGTAAGATCTCTGAATCTTTTATAGCCTAATTATATATGTCACACAAAACCGATATATAGCACTCCAAAGTTTATACTTTTTAATCATTAGTTTAAACATTTATCCGCACAAACCGCACTTCCTCCACAAGGTTTATAAAATTTGTGACCGTTATGTTATGACTATGCACTGGCACAATGAGCGGATTATCCTGCTTGATCCAGACATCCTTCTCGAAACCCATCTACCGCAGGAGATTAACGCGAGAGTAGATCATATAAAGGAGATCGAGGACTGCCTCAGGCCAATCACCGAGGGCAGGAAGCCTGTGAACTGCTGGCTGCACGGCAGACCGGGTGCGGGCAAGACTGCGACCGCAAGGTCTATCTTACGTAAGTTCGAGAAAGAAGCTGGCGTCAGAGGCGTCTATGTCAACTGTTGGGAAAACCCCACTATTTTCTCGGTGTTAGAATATGTTGCCAGAGAGTTGCGTATGCTCGGAGCCGAAAAGCTCAGCACATCCTTCAAGCTCGAAAGGTTGAAGAAGCACATTTCAAAGGAACGAATTGTCATTGTGCTCGACGAGATTGACCAGTCGCCCCCGAAGGAGCGGAACGCTATCCTCTACAATCTTTGCCATATGCCAACTGTGGGACTGGTTTGTGACTGCAATTCGCAATACGTGTACTTTGGTCTGGAGGAACGGGTTAAGTCCAGGCTAAATCCCGCCCGAATATTTTTCGAAGAGTACACGTTCGAAGAGTTATTCACCATTCTCGCTCACAGGGCACAATATGGTCTGATTCCTGACGCGTACAGCAAGCAACTGTTGCGGACAGTGGCCGTTCTTGCCGGTGGCGATGCCAGGATAGCTATCCAGACTCTCAAGAATGCAGCATACCTAGCTGAAAGGGACAACCATGAGAAAATCAGGTCATCCCATGTGAAAAGGGCCTGGAATTCAGCGAACGACATGAAGAAGAGTTACCTCCTCCGCAAGCTAACGGACCATCACCGACTCCTGTACGAGTTGATTGCGAAGAACGATGGAATACTTTCTGGTGACCTGTGGCGGCTGTACCAGAAGATGTGCCGCACAACAGGCACTAAGCCTATCGCCGTGCGGACCTATTCGGATTACTGCAACAAACTCGTGGAAGTCGGCCTTGTGCAGGCGAAAAGGGCAGCGATACAGGGAAAGGTCAGGGAGTTCAGCATTCCTAAGTAGGTTAAAAGCAGCGATGGCAAAGCCTCGAAATAAGCGGTATAAATACGAGAGCGATACTTCCGTGATGGAAAATAAACCCCCACAGTGGTTCCCCTTGTTAACCGAACTGCTTGTCCTGGCAACAATGACCATTCGCAAGGACGGTAACCGCACCAGCGTGATGGGCAATCCTGCGAGCAGAACAGAAACTCAGTTGTGACAGCCGGTAGAGGCCTGAAACATCGTTCGTTTCTCCCGCATATCAATCCCGATTTCACCAATGGCCTTAAGAAGGGCCGGAGACTGCTTTGACTTGTCAACAAGAGCTGCCATGAACCGCTCCATTATTTCGTCTTGAGCACGCCTGATATCCAGGAACTCGTTAATCTTCTTCTCAACTCGTGATTCTATTTCCGATACCAGATCTGAATGTCCGCCCTGAACATGTCTCATTTCCGTGGGCAAACCGCACTCGCAGATCTCGACATACAACGGATTCTTCCTGCCGCACGCAGCACATCTAATCCCGCTGTGCAGTACCGGCTTTTGCTCAACGGGCAGTCCGTTCATCTCCTTCTGGATATCCTCAAGGTTGCTGTATGAAAGGTGAGAGTAGTGCTTCATCACCTTGGAATCCTTGCAAAGCCCGTGGAAAAGCTTGACGTACGGGTCAGGCCAGCGTATCACCTGCTTGTTGGTGATTGAGCAGGCCCTGAACAGGTGCGGATACACGCGCTTGCTTACCCCGGCATCCTCCGCCGCGGACTTGAGTATTTTCGACACAGTCTGCCCCACCAAAGGCTGTTTGCCGGTGCCTTTCAGGTTGCTCCACAGCGGTGCTTCGGGATCATCTTTCAGAGGATGGTAGTTTATCCAGTTCGCCAGGTGACTTTTGCAGGTGACCAGTGGCACTGTCCTTGCCATGGTCTTGCTCTGCGGAAGCGTTGCCCTTACGAGCTCGGACTTGAATTCCAGGTGCCTTACTTTCATAGACAGCATCTCCCCGATCCTCGCGCCCGTCTCATGAAGAAATGATATTATGGCCTTGTCCCTCGGACTGCGGGCGTGCCTTATCATCTCCAGAACCTCTTCGTCCGTCAGTAACTGCTCTGGCTCGTGAATCCGGGTCTTGTCCCCGTTTGACTTTATCCACTTGACTTTCCGGGGATACTCCTCGTCGTCACCCTCCAGCCAGCGGTAAAATCTCTTGAGTGTTATCTTGTAGCCGTGAAGGGTTCCCGGAGAGAAATTGCTCCCGTCCTGCCGTGCCGGTCCCTTGGAGAGAAACGTCACGAGGGAACGAATGTCCTGCTCGGTTACTTCATCGAAGTCCTTTCCAAGCCACGTTGCCAGCCGCCGGAGCTTGTGGGTGTAGAACGCAAGTCTTAACTTCGACACATCAGGCGATATGTGATTGAGGAACCTGAATATCAGGCCCTTGTTTCCTGGCGAAAGCTCATCAGAACGTACAATCCTGTCGAGCCCTGCTATTCTCAGATCCGCCAAGGTATCCGGCAGACCCAGCTTGCGGATAAAGGAAAGGACAACCTGCCGTTTCTCCGCCCTTGCGGAATCCGATATCCCTGTCATAACAACCACTTCCTTATTGGATTTTTAAGGAGAGTGTTGACAGGGTTCGCGCCTTGTGCCGATTAGCCCCGCCAGAACTAATCGGTTGAAGGTTCAAACCCCGCGGGTTCTTGAGGCCCAAAACGCTCTCCTGAGGATAATTTGGAAGGGGTCTTAATAAAACTTACTGTTCTCAATGCCATAAAAGCACAAATCGCACGCTCTTTTTCCAATACCCTAAAATGGCGACAGATAAAACCTCCTGTAATGTCAGGCAGCTACAAACCGGAAGGTTCTTTTCCGGCTAAGTGCATGGAGTGCATCTGCGGGATTGAAAACGACAGAGGTATCTGGTGCGCTGTGCTCAAGAAAATCCCATCTTCCAGGGAGGTAAAGCAGTGCCGTCGGTTCTGTCCGAAAGTAATACTTGAAGATCCGGCAGGCATTGAGTAGCTGCCCTGAATATGCGTGGAGGTGTAACATGAGAGGTACAATCGAACAGGTCTGGGAGAACGAAAGCAGAAACGGCCAGAGGTACCTGACCGTGCAGGTCAACGGTGAGAGGTACAGTATCTGGGACAGTAAGTACTTTGACGCAATCGGGGAAGGAGCCACCATCGACTACGAATTCAAGCAGAGCGGTAACTTCAGGCACATGACTGACATTGAACCAGTTGATGGCAACGGCAATGGATTTCCACCGTACCAGCCGAACCACAAGGACAGACAGATCGCCAGAATGAGCTGCTTAAAATCGGCCTCGGAGATACTTTCTCCGGTCCAGCTTGACCCCGATACCAAAAAGGAACTGACCATTGAGACAGCAAGATTTTTCGAGCGATACGTCTTTGAAGGCGACGTCGGCACCCAGTCCGAACACAACAGCGGAGGCAATCATGGCCGGAGAAGGGAGTGAGACAGCGACAGACCGGCAGGCGGGGATTACGAAACCTGCTAGACCCCACCTGTCGGTAACCCAGCTTAAGATGTATCTTCGCTGTCCCTTGCAATACTTTTTCAGATATACCTGTGACCTGAAAACCCCGCCAACTGGGAGCCTTACCCTCGGCCGGGCCATCCACGAGACTTTGCACGACAACTACCGCCAGAAAATCCAGAGCCACCGGGACCTGCCTATCTCGGACGTCACGGACATTTACAGCGACCACTGGGAACAGGAAGCCCGTGAAGCCTTATTCGGCAATGGCGAGAAGCCCGGAAAGCTAAAGGACCAGGGAGTGCAGATGCTCACGACATACTTTGACAGCGTAGCTCCGCACATTCAGCCGGTTGACGTGGAAAGGGAGTTTCTGGTGAAAGCTGACGGTATCGGGCTTCCCCTCAAAGGTTATATTGACCTCATTGACGACCAGCGATACATCATAGACCACAAGACAAGCAAGCGGAACTTCCCGGAAGATACGGCTGGCAAAGATATCCAGTTAACAGCATATGCCCTGGCCTATAGGGCACTCACCGGTCAGAACGAAAAAGGCGTGCGGCTCGATGTGATTGTGAAGACAAAAGAGCCGAAGATACAGCAGTTGCAGGCAACCCGAACGCAGGCGGACATCGACCGCTTCGTGCGGCTTGCTCAGCAGGTCGAGAGGGGCATCAACGCCGAAACCTTCTACCCGAACGAGAATTATACATGCGGGATTTGCGGGTACAAAGATATGTGCGAGAAGTGGTAGAAGTCACTACTTTGGCTTTACAATCTTGGCGCTTTGGACTCTTTGCCAAATATAATCAATGGTGACAAGCTGACTAATACATTCGTATGGACTCATCTTCACTAAATCGTGGTCTTCTGGTTTGTGTCCCTTTGGATTTCTAAAACCGCTGAATATACCTTTTGCAATTGAATATAGCCCATCCTGTTCATTCATGCCGGACTCTTCGTCTAAATGATCATTGAACTGGATTATTGGTAATCTCGTTTTCTCCGGTCTCATTGTCGCTTGAACAAGTTGACTTTCGCCTTTGTTTATGCTTGTCACACCTTGGATCATTTCGTTCAACTTCTTTGTTGCTTCAAAAACCGCACTCGCGTACTTTTTCTGCTTGAATTGATCCTTCACAATCTTTTTAATGTCAGGGGCCAATGGCATAAGGTCAAACATCATATTATGGTTCGGATCCCTCACTTCCGTTGAAACTGCGTCTGCCAGAAGTGCCAAAGTTCTACTTGATATGCGACACTCATCAGGACCGGATCCTATCATTAACAGCGGCAATAGTTTTTCAAGCTTGGCCCACAATTCGAACGCTTCACCCTCGGTATAATTCTTTCCAAACCATAGAAGTGATACGATGTCCTCAACGTCATCTCCATTTTCAAGAGCCGGAACATGAGAAATAGATTCTCCCAAGTTCGCTGTAGCCGCTAAATAGAATACCTTGCGAGAAAGTTTCCCAGTTGCGTTATCTCTTGATATTTCTTTCAGGATTTGCTTGTGATTACTTTCCAATTCATCGCTGACGAGGGAAGCGCAGAACACCTGCTCCGGATCATTCAAGACATGAAATTTTTTTCCTCTTGTATTCGTTGATCTATCCAAGATTTGTTTGGCTTTATTGATTCCTGTCTTTTTTACTTCCGCATCCTTTGAAACAGTGATGCAAATGCAGATAGGGCCCAGGTCTCTATCTTTGCCCCCAGCACTATTCATCACCCAGGCCTCCAGATTTCGCGTTACTGCTTGGAACAGCGTCTCCCCAGAGGACCCTATAGTTGAGAGTCCAAACAAAAGCCAACCGCTATCGACAGGCTGGATGCCTGCATCGATGGCTTCAAGTCTGCGCACTGCTTCTCGATGTATCGAGTCTATAAGCCTGTAAAAGTCAAGGTTCAAAGAAACCATGCCTTTTCCCTCAATCGTCCTTGTGAAATGGCGGCATTCCAAGTATCAACTCCCAGATCGCAAACCATTCTGGAGATCAGTTTAGAGTAATTGAGAGTTATGGGAATAGCCGCCGCATTGAAACCTCGCCAGTTAATGCTAGCAAAATCATATATTTGTCGGACAAGAGCCGGGAACTTGTCCAATTCTAATGATGATCGCTTATCCATCCTTACATCTAGGACCCGAGGCATGCCAGTCTTGTTTCGCTTTCCATCAATGCTTCCATCAAGCATCAGAAGAGCCTCGTGTTCACTTAGAGTTACCTTGAGCCCCTTTGGTGGAAGGTAAGTAGTTTGCGAAGCATCAAACAGGCGATAATTCGAATATTCGTTCAGATGTATGATTGCAAAAGGGATGTCTTTGCCTGCGCCTTTTATTCCCTTCTCTATTGCTTCCAGTTCCTTATAACCTGGCTGCTTATAAAAGTGAACAACAATAGAAGTCGGCTTGCCCTTGAGTTGTTGGAATTCTTGTTCGAATTCCGTCAATGCATCAGTCACCAACTTAGACAAACCATCGACATAGGCGTCCCATTCGATGACGGGAGCGCCAGAATTCATGAATAGGAAGTCTCCGTCCTTGGTATAAAGGCTAACATAGCCTATTAGATACTTGCCTGATGAGTCTTTCGCACGACTAAGGCCGAGTATCAGGTCGTTTTCTACATCTTGTGTTGAGACTGTCCAAGGGCTACCGCCTATCTTGGCATAAGTAGCAAGGGCGATGTTTTCTATTGTAAATTGGCGGCCATATGGGCGGCTCAGTTTTTCAACTGTTGCCATTTGGCTCGGAATACCATTGGTCAGAAGGATTGATTTAACTTTGGCATAGAGACCTGATCGGCTCTCTATAACCAAATACACAATATCAGGCTCTTTCGCTGCAATTTGATTAACGAAGTTGTCAATAGAAACACTGGTATCAATCTGCAACACTTCTGCAAATTCTATCGGAATCTTAAAGTAACTCTGAAAACCCTGGAAATTACCCTCCCCTTTGCTCAGACCAGCTATGAGAGCATCCTTTTCAGTAGATGTCCCATTCGGGAAGAGAACTATAGCTGTTATCTTATCCTTCTTGATGAGGTTTGAATCGTATGGACCATATGTAGACAAACCACGCCTCGAACGGCTATCCACAGCTGACTCTGATGAATAGTCAAATCTTAATTGAGGCTGGTTTATCAACTCGCCATATAGATTCATAATTCTGCACCAACAATAATCCTTACAGGTGTCAATGAAATGCTCGCCTTCACACCACATGGAAGCGTAATCTCCCCAATCTTCCCGATAAAAGGGAGTACCTGTTCTATCATTCTTTGGCGTGACACCTCGGTATTAATTCCCGTCGGAATCAGATCCCTTTGTATTTGTCTCACATTCTTTAAGGTTAGGCCTCCAAACCTCGTGACGATATCATGGAAATTGACAGGATTGTCTGAGGAGTATTTAAGTTTATAGCGTACATCAACTATTATATCGAAGCTGAGTTTATTGCTAGGCTCATCTGAAAGGAATACCACCCTCGTATCAAAACCCAAGAACACTTTCACATTACCGTCAGAAGTAGGCCTGAACCCATTCCAATTATAAAGTCTGCATCTTCCAATCTCAAAAGGATAAACAGGTGAATAACCTAGCTCCTTCGCCCTGTTAATGAACGCATCGTGTATCATTCTCCCTGTAAGTTGGGGTACTTCATGCAAAGACACATTATCATCGGTGAAGTCTTTATCACGCAGCCATTCCTTGTCTTTTCCATACCCGTAAATGACATTGGAATGACCAGGCGCATAAACAAAGACGTCTTTCCCCGCTTTCGTGATTTCATCTCTCAAGTCCTTGAGTTTGGTGTATTTACTTCTGTCACATATAACGACAGGTGCTTCGTCCCCCTGCAACGAGACTTCAAACATGTTTGCATAGTAACCAGGCTGCAATGTCATATTTCTCCCAACATAATCAGTCATTTTCTTCTAATTTGAACTTTGTCCCCAGTTGTTGTAACGTCTCTTTAACATTCATTTTCAGGGTGTGTTCACTTATCTCACCTTTAGCCTCGATGCTGACTTCCACCTTCACATCCGCACCTTCATCCTTCAGGGGCTTGATAACACCACGGCTTATATCGGCCAGTCTCCCGTCCGGGGCTTCGATAGAAATCGTGACACGGCGTCGCCTGGGTTTCCCTTCTTCCCCCTCCGCTACTTCTTCTCCTGCCTCTTTTCCCTCTTCTGGCTTACCCTTCTCAACCTCAGGTTTTTCTGGTATTTCCGCTTTTATCATTTTATCAGCAATCTCGGATTTGCCTTGTGTCCTTGTTAAATTGAATAGATTTGGCTAATTTTATCGGCATTCAGAACAAGTGGATAAGTCTTTTTCTTATAAGTAGTTAACATTGAAGAAGCGAGGCAATCAAAGCTCTTTTCAAATTCTATTGTCAGAATAAAAACTGTCCTGATCGCGGCAAACACAGAGAAAAAATCTTTCAGTTTGCTGCGGGTACTGGAAAAATCAGCATCTGTTGACCATGACTCAATGTTTAACCTTGCGGACTGTTCAATCGTCATAGGACACCAGGCGGATTTGACCAGCCACGCTTTTTCGCTCAACTCAACCTCGCCTTCGGACAGTGGCTTTTTGAACTTTACGGTATCCAACTTCTCCGGATATTCCGCAAGACCGTATCCAAAGACCCCAGTGCTGACCCCCTTGGCAACGGCACGCCGAATCACACCTTTCCCCGTAATCAGTTCCACACCGGTATACTTGAGGAAAGCTTCGTATACATCCGATGTGCTGACGTAATTTGCTTGTTTTGGCCAGGCTCTAGACACAAGAATCGACGGCTCTATGTCCTTTACCAGAATCTCGTTGTCGACCAGAAACTGCTCAACGTATCCCTTAGTGTCACCTCGTCCTCTCAGCACATTCAGTCCTAAAGAATAGATATCAAAACCATCCTCTGACGGGACCAGAATGTGGTTGTAAGCAATTTGCAGTTCGTTGCCAAACCTTGCCCGCACATCCTTCAGTTTGGCTCCAAGGTCCCGTGTCTGGCTAGTTGAAAGGGTCTCCTTGATTTCGGCACTGCTCTCTACTTCCTCCAGAGCCAGCAGTTCACGGCCCAGGGAGAGTATCTTTCCAATTTTCTTGGAGGCGGGAAGCACGAACACCAGTGTGTTCTTTCTCCGCCTTGGGCTGGTGGGAAGGTACTCGTTCAGGAGTTTCGCACAGAATCTTTTGGCTTCTTCCTCGTCTCCCTTGCCGTAGGGATGTGTTGGCGAGAGGAACACAAACTTGAGTGCCTCGCTGTCCGGAATCCTGGACGGATCCTCAACAGCCACGAATACGCTTCCGTCACCTGTAATCATCGCCATCTGCTCGTGAATGAAGTTGAGAACCTCGTCCTCGGACAGTGCGTCCATTTTCTCGGTAATGATTTTGCTGATACCCGGCTCCTTGCGGAACAGCCAGTTTTCCCGCTTCTCGTCAGCGTACAAAAACCATAGATTTCCCATACGCTCCACTGATGACTGGAGACCCAAGGTCGGGCAAAACGGTTGCTGCTCTGATGCGCTTGGTGGAAATCCCACGGCTACCATTGGTTCGCACGGAGTGGAGAAATATCAGCGTGACAACCCGCGTTGCTATCTTGAAGGGTTCGAATTCGCTTGGAAGCTCGCTGTCGATGCTCGCACACTTGGACCCCGGCCCAGCAATATCGGAGTCAACCACACCTGAATAGCCTTCGTCCAGATAAGCCAGCAACTCGTCCTTGATAATGCGGTTGCCCAGACCCACCGAGCCCGGCATGATAAGGCAGCTTGGATCGTTTTTCTTGTACAGGTCGCTCACGACCAGTGCCAGCAGCCGCAGGACGCCGCGTGTCCTCTGAAACTTGACGAGAGCGCCCCATTTTTCGTAAAGAACGTCTATCAATTCCGGGTGGAACGGGTAAGCCCTTTCGAGCTTCTCCCTATACCTTTCGCTCCGGAACTCTTTCGGTACCGAACTGCCCAGCTTTTCCAGAACATCGTGAACGTCTCCGGCGACCTTTTTGAGTTCGCCCTCGTCTTTTATCTGGTCAAACAACCTGCGCCGGACGATCTCGTAAATCTCCATTCCCTCCACCGGCGAGTGGCGTAGCTCCAGCCGCTTGGTAATGTGACTCAGGGTCTGGAAGTCCTTCTCGGCGGTGTCGTCGTAGCGCTCTGTGTGGCTGGATGGTAACGTCACCACCAGTACTGCACTATGCTCCTTATCCTCAGCAAGTGAAGCAACAACCCTGGTCAGTTCGTGCATGAAAGCCATGGTCTGGCCGCGTAGGTTTTTACCTTCTTTTTCCTCAACGCCTTGGGCCCTTACTACGTATTCCAGTGTTTCGTCGAGAATCAACAAGCACGGTGAGGCCTTCTCCAGTACTTCCCGTAAACGCTTCTTGCCCGGCGCAACGAGCTTCTCGTCGTGCTCCTTCACAATCTCGTATAGCTTTGGTCCGCCGAGCTGATAGGCCATTTCACCCCACAGTGTCCTAACGGATATACCCTCTTTCTTTTTGTCTCCAAGCAATGGGTCGAGGTGCGTACCGTCGATACACGCCACGTTAATCTTCGCAACAGACTCCAGACCGGCCTCCTTCACAACGTCCTTTATCTGTTCCAGAGACCTGACCTTCTCGTAGTGCCGCGTGAGGTGGTAAAGAGCCAACAGAGAATGTGTCTTGCCTCCACCCAAAGGCGTAACTAACTGCACCACAGGTGCCATTCGCTGTGGACCGCTTTTCGTATCTTCTTTGTAGAGTGTCACCAACACCCTTATCAATAACTCTCTCAATCCATTTGTCATGTAGGTCCGCGTGAAGAATCGTTCGGGATCTCGGTATTCGCGAGATGCTCCTCCCATAGTCACATCGCCCAAGTCAATGGCAAATACAGAAGGGTCTAAGCGTCCTTTCTGAATATCTTCGTGCGGTATTGCAACCTTCCACCATGGCTTCATGATAACCACTCCTTGCTGAGAGTTAATTGCTTTCCGGCCTCTCTGGCCATTGTTGGTGCCTTCATCAAAAGTCCCTGAATCATCTGCTTTTCTCTGTCGCCATCAGGAAGCAAATCTGACAGGTCCTGAGCAGTTTCCCAGAAGGCCGCGTCGTCCATAAAACCCGCTTCGTCGAGGAACTTTTCCAGCTCTTTTCGTTTATCCGCTTTCCAAAGCAAACAGGATTTATGCAGTGCATCAACCAGACTGACCGGCTGTCTTTTCGCAATCTCTTCGAGTTTCCTTTCATCCGGCTTGGCAACCTTAATCTTATCTTTTCCGCTTACTAGACTGTCCTTGCCCCGGATGTCGTCCAGTTCAATGCCGACTGCCTGGGCGAGTTTGCGGGCGTCGTCGTAAGGAACAGTTTCCCCATTATACGTCCAACGCCACAGGATGTAGAATCGGCTGAGTGGGTCGATCTTTTCCAGCTTGACTCCACGAAGAATCCTGCCTAGCGCATACTGTGTGACCAGCTTTCGTACCTCTTCGAGCAGTTCGAATGCACTGACCTCTTCCCCGCTGAGCTTCTTGACCTTTTCGTACCGGCCGAAGACCTCAACCGCAGGGCCAATCGCGGAAATAAAGAAATCCGCACCACGTACACCCTGCTCCCAGAAGTGATCCAGTCTCTCCATAATCCTTTTATTGAGTTCCTGCTTAATATCTTTAAAGTACGCCGCCTCGTTACCTTCACGTTTTCGGCAAGCTAAAAAGAAAGACGATGCCAGGGCTGCGCTGTCTTGAGCCCTTAACCGACCAGTGCGCTCTGTATGCACTGGCCAAGAAGAGGTAGGCACCAGCCCTGTTCGCACTAACGCGTTCACTAAAGTCTCCCAAGCCTCGGTAGTCTTGTGCGCGAACACTATAGTAGTCACACCCGAATCTTCAGTTTTTCGGCTCATTTCACAGAATGCCTTCGCCATCATTTGCTCATAAAATTCCTTTGCTTTAGAATTATTGCTCTTGTGCCGCGTGGGTTCTTGTATTATTTCTTCAGATTTCGGTGTTAACGGTGTCGAGAAAAGGTCACTGTGTGTATCACCTAAGGTCCGCTTAAGCCAAACATAAAAGAAGTCTGACAGGTCGGCATAGGGCACACTGTCATAGTATGGCGGGTCAGTGATTACCGCACTTACGACAGGTGTTTTCTTTGGGAGTACCGTTGCAGAACACTGCACTGTATATCCCTGTGGAAGATGGCTTAAATCCCTGGCTATCCTCGCGCTTTTCTCGACAGACTTCTCCCAACTTGGGCCTTCTCTGTAGAACGGGTTAGATTCAGCATAATCCCAGACCATCGGTAGAGCCTGTCGTCCAAAGGTATGCACAACTCCTCGGCCTCCAGTAGGATTCAGCATACACAGTGTCGATCCAAAATCGGCCAGCATGTCTGCACCGAGAGATAGATACGACAATACCGCAGCAATTTTGTCTGAGGACATCCCTTCGCTTTGCATTTTGCTACCTGCAGCACGGATTTCCTCTACAAATGTGATTAACGATAGAAGTTGACGCCCGTTGAAGAGCTGGCCCCATCTACTAAACCCATACTTGTTCACTCGAAATCCAAGCGTACCGTCCTTAGGAAGTGGCTCATCAGGAATTGCTGAATACTCGCTTTCTCCATCCTTGGTCTTGTCACTTAGAGCTTCAACAGCTTTCTCATAAGCTGCCATATTCTTATTGGTGGCTATCCTATATTTCTTACCTTTGATACCTCTCATGGACAGTATTACACAGATCATACGGTGGCCAAAGCCCACGCTCTTTCCATACTTTCTCAAATCATTCGATTTGTATGTGACTCCGCATATGGGACATGTAAAGCTCCCCGTGGCGCTCACAGTAGATCTCGTTCCTTTACCAGGCTCGAACCCTTCGATACGTCTGCGTTCCACGACCTCAAAATCCACTTGTCTTTTGTCTTTGTCAACAATCGGACGCAAGTAGATAGAATCGCTCCAATCAGTCTTCCCGTCTGCCGTTTCTTTCCGCCTCAACCAGAACTGTTTCATCAGCGGTATTTCTGCTCCACACGAGGGGTTCACACAACGTATTGTTCTTGCCCAGATGTATCCCACAGGTACCCAGCCGCTATTCATCATGCCTTTGACGAGACTTTCTTGAGCCGGGTCAACTTCTTCGGGATAAAACTCACCTATTTCCTTCTTGGCTTCGTCGAGTATCCATTTGCCCCATTTCTCAACATCCCTTACCAGCTTTTCACCGTATTTTTGTGGATACTCCAGTGTGGCCTTGAGTATCAGAACAGCCACGGGGTTGTACTCAACGGCGTGCGCCTCACAACCAAGACGAAGGACCTCCAAAGGTATTGAGCCACCGCCTGCAAAGGGGTCTAGTACCTTTGGCATTTCCACCTTGCGTTTGCCTTCGATAACGCCGGTGAGGTCTTTCTTCCGTAGTCCTTTGATGACAGCGGTGCCTACTTCAATAATCTTACGGGCTTTATTCAGAAGTCGCTGATTGTTTGACGCTTCCCAGGGAGAAATGTCAGCGGTAAATTTCACCAGCCTTTTTCTGGCACGCATCCTTGGCCCTTCACTTTCCTTTTCCTTAGGTGCCGATGGAAGTGTATCGAGTAGAAAATCAATATATTCCGGGATTTGTTCTGTCAACGTAGATGGGTCCGGTACCAGCGAAGCAAAAATAGCAGCGCGACATGCAGCCAGTGGTCTGCGAGCCCACCAGATGTGAAGAGTAGATATGTGCCCGTGCCGGATACTCTTTTCCCTGGCGGATTCTTTACTTACTTCAAATATCGGAAAATCTTCTTCAATCAATCTCTTCACGATGCCACCTTCTTCCAGTCGTCACGTTCCACAACGTACCGCACGATTTTTACCTCACGGGCGGGCTTTAGTTTGCTTGCCGGGTTTTGAATTGGATAAAGCTCTGCCTTATCTCTGGCGTTTGCAACAACGTACAGCCAGGCTTTGTCCCCGAGCTGCCGTGCTGTCATCCACTCGTTGGGCGTCAGGTAAATCTGGCCTTCGCTGGCCCTTGCCTTTACCTCTATGTACCGTATTTCAATATCGGCTTCCGAAACGACGTCATACCCCAGCTTTCGGGCCGAAACATCAACAGGTTTTCTGCCTTGTTTCCTCTCGTATTCCATAGCGACTTTCATGCCGATGGCTTCTATCTCAGGATTACGCGAAATTCGCCCCGCACCGGAAGCCGGCACAACCGCAGCTACACCGATAATCCTCGGAGATGTCAGTGTGAGATTGCCTTCGTGTTTTAGCCGTTGCTCCATCTTCTGCTTTTCGTGCTTCAGTCGTTCTATGTCGCGGTCCCAATTCTGGTATGCAAGGTCATCCTCGCTACCCCCTTTCTCAAGGTATTCTGTCATTCTCGTATCCAGGTCGAATATCCTTGTGTCCAAAGCTGCGAGGCTGTACTTCCTCTTTATAACCAATTCGCGGTTCCGCTCCTCAACGAGCGATTTTCGGTAATCCTGAAATTCGTTTGAAACAATGTGGGTGATCACTTCAGACCTTCGTGACGAAAGATTTGCAACTTCGTCAGCAACCTTTGCCCCGCCAGGCTTCAGGTCCCACAGAACCGATGGTCTTATTTGTCTTATCTCTCCTCCTTGAGGAGCGTACACGGCAAATATTCTCTTGCCTATTAACTCGCCGGTACCGTCACCTACTGAACCTTCCAAAAACCATATCAGACCGTTCAGTTCCCCATCGGGGTCCTCGAAAACCGTCCCGCGTCTCAGTTGGGGACCGTACTTCTGAAGGACTTTCTCAACCACTGCCTCCATCAACGGGTGCCCAGGTGACACGAAGTCTGCTGTCTCCTCCTCCTTGAGCAGGTCCTTGTTGAAGGTAAACTTCGGATAGCGGTCGTCAACGAGGCCGTACCGCATCCGGAAATCGTAAGGCACATCTTTGACTTCCGTTGGTACCCACTTGATGCTCAGAAAAGCGTCTGCTCGGCGGTGCACCTTTTCCTTAACCGCAATTGCCCCGAATGCCCGTACAAAGAAATTCTCCAGATACTCAGGGATGAGCTTGTTCTCCTCTGACAGACGTGCTTTCTCCCTGCTCCATTTTTCATCAACCCTGATTGCAAGGGCCTCGCCCATCAACCTGGATATCTCTTTCTTTGTCTGTTCCACGGAAATGGCGTCTATTTCTTCCTCGGCTTCAGCTACTTCCTGTTCTCCAAGTGCAACCCGCCTGAGCAGGTCCTCTGCCTTGGCATTTGCCAGGATATCCCCGATAACGTCGTAAACTTTTTCAGGCCCCAGATGCTCCTTCATCATCTCAATCTTGTCGAACAGCTTCTTTAGCACCCTGCCTTCCCGCGTGTTGACAGCCACCATGTTGAAAATAAACACGATCGGATGTTTCTGTCCGTATCGATGAATGCGACCCATGCGTTGTTCCAGTCAGTTTGGATTCCACGGTATGTCGTAGTTAACCATCATCCAGCAGAACTGCAGGTTGACACCTTCGCCGGCTGCCTCGGTTGCGACCAGTACCTGGGCCGTGTGTCTGAATTTTTCCTCTGCCCTGATCCTTGATTCGAGGTTCATGTTTCCGTGGATCGTGCAGACCGTGTAACCCCACGACCTTATCTTCTCAGACAGGTAATCCAGGGTGGCTCTGGCTTCCGTGAAAACAAGCAACTTTTCTTCCTCCTTGCCTTTGGTAACGCGTTGATCCAACAGGCCCTTCAGGCTCACCAGCTTCTTTTCCACTTCGGCTCGCTCGACTTTCTTCGCTTCGTCTATGAGCTTCTTCAGTTCGTCGATTTCCTCCTGCAATTCTTCAAAACTCTGTGCAGTGGTGAGAGACTCGAGCGCGCTTTCGACCTTCCACCAGTCCTCTTCCGGCATCTCTTCCAGCCTCTCTTCGATGTCTCCGTAAATTGCCTGCATGTCCTGAATGAGGCGGTGGTTGTCCAACATATCCTGCAGCCGCTTTCTCCTGTTTACGAGCGAGGTCCTGATTGCACGAGTACTCGATGCTGCTCGCCGTTGCAGCACTACGAGTGCAAGCGTAATGTTCCTGCGCCTGCGGTCGTCCGCCACCTTCTGGACCCTCTTGTAGTACTTCTTCACGTATCTCGTCAAATCGTCGTAGAGGTTCATTTCAGGCTTCGACAGCTCGTAGCCCACTGTGAGGACTTCCCGCGGGGGAAACAATGGTTTGCCGTCAAATCCCTTCAGTTCTTCTTTCATTCGTCGCAATACGTACTGTTCCCTGTCCTCACGGAGAACCCTTTCCATACCGTCCCGAGTCCCAAAGACATTCGCGTCCAGCAGTGAGAGAAGAAGCCTGAAGTTGTCAGGGTCTCCTCGGTGCGGGGTGGCGGTTAGACATAGCAGATTGGCGGTGTTCTGTGCAAGGACTTCTCCTACTTGATACCGCTTTGTCTTGTGCGTTTTCTCTCCATACAGGTAAGCGGACATCTTGTGCGCTTCGTCGATGAGAACAAGGTCCCAACGTGCGTTCTGCAGCGTCTCCTTGATCTCGTCCTGACGTACGAAGTCGAGGGAAGTGATACACCACTGCCTGTCCTTCCACACGTTCGTCCCGTAGGAGCTGTCTATTGTACCTCTGTCAACAATAGTAAATCTTTCACCGAATTTCTCCTTCATTTCACGCAGCCACTGATACTTCAGGTGGCCTGGAACCACGATTAAACAGCTATTGACCAGACCTCGCATCTTGAGTTCTTTCAGTACCAGGCCAGCCATGATCGTCTTTCCCGCACCGGGGTCGTCAGCGAGGAGATAGCGAATGCTCATGTGATGTGGAAGGATATGTCTGTACACAGCCTCAAGTTGGTGTGGCACCGCATCAACTCGAGAAGCGTTCAGCGCAAAAAGGGGATCAAACTCAAAGGCCAGCCTCACTCGGTTAGCTTCGATACCCAGGAAAAACTCTTCAGCTTTGGTTCGAAAATCGAGATCAGCAGCAGATGCGGACACTTGGAGTTCTTCCACCTGTTGCTGGTTCAATATCTTCTCGTAGATACGTCCAGATTCGAGCCCTCTGGAAAGAACTGTGCAGTTTGTGCCCGCCTCCTCGACCGCGATAACTTCCACTTTTTCAGGAAAGATGCCGCTGCTGACGATCGTCCCCTTTTTCAATTTCTCAATCGATTCTGTCGGCACTTCTACACACCTTTCATCGTTAAGAGTTCGTTTACTTCCGCGCACCATTCCTGCCCATTAACAACATTTTTGAGGCGAGGTTTTTAAAGTTCGCAATTTCCAATGTTTTTGTCGTCTCCATCAACATTAAACGTCGAGTCTAACTTAGCTTGCTTCAAAAGCTAAGGTAATGTTCTTCATATGTCAACTTTCGTTTTCAGGGTCTGAATGCGTGTGTTTAGTGGCGGTGGAGTGCAGGGTGTAGTTTTAGAGCCTATCCGAATAACCCGCAACAGCGGAACGTAATTATGGCGCAAACAAAATGAAGCAGGCCCAAATAATTCTCAGGTTTCTTCTCCCACCGCGTCAAAATGCGGCGAAAACGGTTCATCCA
>Ga0315543_1000658_pt1 | contig 41008 bp, 31 predicted proteins | sample SalMarSW160210MG_2_FD_203098 | JGI IMG/M metagenome (GOLD analysis project Ga0315543, IMG submission 203098) | Salt marsh sediment microbial communities from the Plum Island Ecosystem LTER, Massachusetts, United States - Salt Marsh Sediment SW1601-210 ...
AACGGCGTAACGACTGGAGCACTGTCTCGAGGACGGACTCGGTGAAATTGTAGTTGTGGTGAAGATACCACATACCCGCGGCAAGACGGAAAGACCCCGTGAACCTTTACTGTAGCCTGGTATTGATGCCTGGCATATCTTGCGTAGGATAGGTGGGAGGCGTTGAGGCAGCTCTTTCGGGAGCTGCGGAGCCAACCTTGAAATACCACCCTTGCTATGTTAGTCACCTAACGGCGACCCGTGAATCCGGGCGTCGAACAGTGCTAGGTGGGCAGTTTGACTGGGGCGGTCTCCTCCTAAAAGGTAACGGAGGAGTTCAAAGGTACACTCAGCGTGGTTGGCAATCACGCATAGAGCGTAAAGGTATAAGTGTGCTTGACTGCGAGACTTATCGGTCGAGCAGGTGCGAAAGCAGGACCTAATGATCCGGTGATTCCGTGTGGAAGGGTCATCGCTCAACAGATAAAAGGTACTCCGGGGATAACAGGCTTATGACTCCCGAGCGTTCATAGCGGCGGAGTCGTTTGGCACCTCGATGTCGGCTCATCACATCCTGGGGCTGTAGGCGGTCCCAAGGGTTGGGCTGTTCGCCCATTAAAGTGGTACGCGAGCTGGGTTCAGACCGGCGCGAGCCAGGTCGGTCCCTATCTGCCGTGGGCGCAGGAATCTTGAGGAAATGTTTCCTTAGTACGAGAGGATTAGGAAGCACTGACCGCTGGTGTACCGGTTGTCCCGCTAGGGGCACCGCCGGGTAGCTAAGTCGGGCAAGGATAACCGCTGAAAGCATCTAAGCGGGAAGCCTGCTCCAAGATGAGGATTCCAGTGCAGCTTCGGCTGCCATAGAGCCCTGATAGACTATCAGGTTGATAGGCCGGGTGTGTAAGCGCAGAAATGTGTTGAGCTAACCGGTACTAACGCTCGATTACTTGACCATATCTATCTTTGGTTGATTGGTAAAAAGCGTTACGAGTTTTCTGCTCATAGACGCATCTGCATATTTGATGAATGGTTAAATGGTAATTGGTTAAATAGTTAAATTGAACCACTATCTAATCATCAGTTACCAATTACCAGTTACCAATTTTGAATTTATCAGGCTTTGCCTGATAAAATAAACTTCCTGGTGACTATACGGACGGGGAAACGCCTGATCCCATTCCGAACTCAGAAGCTAAGCTCGTTCGGCCGATGGTAGTCCTTAGGGGCGAGAGTAGGTATCGCCAGGATTTATAAAGGCCAGCAGTGAAAAACTGCTGGCCTTTTCCTTTGCGTATTCGGATGCGTAAATTCATGAGCATTGACTTTACTGTTTAAATATGTTAAAATAGGTAAAATTAACTATTGGGCTTTCAAAACTATGAGAATATCTCTGCTTTCGCTGGTAATAGTTGTATTTTTGGGTGGTTTTGCTGTCGCCAGGCTATGCCCTGAAGGCGACCTCAATGGCGATTGTAAGGTCTATTGGGAAGATATTAAAGCCTTCGCAGAGCAGTGGCTGGACGAGGGGGGAAGTGCCGACTTCTGTGGTGATGGAGTTGATTTATATGACTTTTCCATTCTGGCCGACAACTGGTGCCAGAGGGGTATTTCACTGGTAATCAATGAGTTTATGGCCTCTAACAACGCAACCATCGAAGACCCGCAGGAGCCGAACGAATTTCCTGACTGGGTTGAAATCCATAACTTCGGCGACACAGATATAGATATGGGAGGAATGTATCTAACAGACGACCTTGATGAGCCCACCAAGTGGCAGATTCCGCAGGGTTATCCAGGCCAGACCACTGTTCCTGCCGGCGGTTTTATTGTTTTCTGGGCCGATGATGACACCGGCGATGGGCCACTGCATACTAATTTCAAGCTGAGCGCAGACGGCGAGCATATCGGGCTGTTTCTCGATGCCGATACTATGATTGACGGTATTATCTTTGGTGAACAAACTACCAACATTTCCTATGGTCGTTATCCCGATGCCAACGATAATTTGAGGTTTTTTGCTACACCAACCCCGCTGGCGGAAAACAATGATGCCTACTTAGGTCTTGTTGAGGATGTCGAATTCAGTCACGAACGAGGTTTCTATGAAGAAGATTTCAACGTTACAATCGCCACCACAACCAATGGAGCTGACATATACTATACTACAGACGGCAGTGAACCTATCGATAACGAAGAGCCATCAGCGACCAGCTTACCATATACCAGTGCCATTCCCATCAGTTCAACTACCTGCCTTCGTGCGGTGGCACTTAAGCCGGGCTATAAATCTAATCGGGTAATTACTCATACCTATATCTTTGTTGACGACGTTGCCCAGCAGCCGACGAATCCACCCGGCTGGCCGAGCGATTGGGGCTGGTGCTCGGAGTGTGATGCGACCACGCCGTCCGATTACGAGATGGACCCGCGTGTTGTCAATAATACTTTACCAGGATACTCTGTGGAAGACGGCCTTTACGATTTACCTGTTGTCTCCATTACAATGAATATGGATGAATTCATCAGTGACGACTTCGGCCTATGGGCCAATCCTGGAATATACACGGAGTACAAATGTTCGATAGAATATATTCCTCTCGACGGCACTGATGGATTTAATGAAGATTGTAAAATCGAAAATCATGGTGGTTCCAGCCGACGTCCATTTCGTATGCAAAAACATAACCTGCGTCTGACATTCTTTGCCCCGTTTGGCACGGCTAAGCTGAAGTATCCTCTCTTTCCGGAATCTGACGTGGAGGAATTCAACCAGCTTCTCCTTCGTGCCTGCTTCACCGATGCTTGGGCTCTTGTCAACAACTCGGGCCAAGATACACGCTACCGTCAAAACGACTCGATGTATATTCGTGATGTATGGATGAAGGAAAGTCTTGGCGATATGGGCCAACCCTCCAGCTACGGCAACTTCGTGAACCTATACGTTAACGGGCTTTATTTTGGTATCTTCAACCTCGCCGAGCTTACTGCGTCGGATGATTTCTTCGCCGACCATCTCGGAGGTGAACCTGAAGACTGGATAATCAATCAGGACTTTGCCACTAATACTCGCTGGAACGAAATGATGGCCATCAACCCATCCACCACAGCTGGTTACACGGCGATTCAAGAGTATCTTGATGTCGAAAACTTCGCGGACTACATGCTTCTGCATTTCTACGCTGACGCCGAGGACTGGCCCCACCACAATGGCCATGCTGCCGTCAATCCCGTCAGCGGTGATGGCAAGCTCCGATTCTTCGTCTGGGACCAGGAAATAGTTCTCGATTACCACAACCGCGCCGCCTCCCGCATCGACTACGACGGCGGAGCTGGCCAGCTTTTCCAGAAAATGCGCACCAGCCCGGAGTTCCGCCTTCTCTTTGCCGACCGTGTCCAGAAACATTGCTTTAATGACGGAGCCCTCAGTGTTACCGGTTCGCAGGGCCGCTATCTTGAAATTGCAAATATGATAGATAAGGCCATCGTCGCCGAGTCAGCCCGCTGGGGTGATGTACAGATGAAAACCCCGTACGCGAATGACCCTCTGATACCCAGCGACCCGTGCGATTGGGATGATATTCTCTACCCGATGCCTCCTCATGGCCCCAATTACTACTTTACGCGTGAAGATTCCTGGCTGAAGGAACGCGATTGTATAATCGACCATTACATCCCCGACATCCACGACACCAATAACTACTATGCCATTATAAACATTTTTCGCAACGAGAACCTTTTCCCGAGCACCGATGCCCCGGCTTTCTACGTCAATGGGTCTTATCAGCATGGTGGTTACATCTCGGCCAGCGACACAATCACCATTACAGACCCGGGCAGTTCAGGAACAATCTATTACACAATTGACGGCAACGACCCCCGGCTTCCAGGCGAAGCCACTCCGCCGGATACAACCGTACTGGTTTCTGAAAATGCAGCCAAGAAGGTATTGGTTCCGACAGGCGATATCGGCACAACCTGGCGAGGCGGCAGTGAGCCATACGACGATACGAGCTGGATAAGCGGCACCAGCGGCATCGGCTACGAAAGAAGCTCTGGCAACGACTACGACCCATACATTGGTATCGATGTCGGAACAGCTATGTATAATGTCAACACGACTTGTTATATCCGCATTCCGTTTACCGTCGATGGCAACGAGCTGCTGAGCTACAACAGTTTGACGTTGAAGCTTCGCTATGATGATGCCTTCGTTGCATATATCAATGGGGTAGAAGTGGAACGGGTCAATTTCACCGGCACGCCGGTGTGGAACTCTAATGGCACATCGTCGCCTGAGGCAACTTCTGCGTGGAATTCTTATAACATTTCAGACCATATAGGAGAGCTTCAGGCCGGTGGTAACATCCTTGCCATTCAAGGTATGAATAATACTGCAGACAGTTCAGATTTTCTGATATGCGCTGAGTTAGAAGGCCTTAGTGGTGGTAGTGCCACTGAGCCAAATATCTCACCCAGTGCGATTGAATACTCCGGAGGTTTCAATATTGATAAAAGCACTGACCTTAAGGCACGAATATTTAAAAATAGTACCGGGGAATGGAGTGCACTTAATGAAGCGGTCTACGGCCTTGATGGAGTCGCAGAGAACCTTCGTATTACAGAAATTATGTATCATCCTATAGATACAAACAACCCTAACGACCCGAATACCGAATACATTGAACTGAAGAACACCGGGGCCTCAGCAATAAATCTCAATCTCGTCAGCTTTACCAACGGTATCGACTTTACCTTCGGTGATGTGGAGCTTGCAGCAGGCGGACACATCCTTGTTGTCAAAGACCAGAATGCCTTCGAGGCCAAATACGGCACAGGAAAACCAGTAGCAGGTCAATACACCGGCTCTCTCTCCAACAACGGTGAAAGAATAGAACTTGAAGATGCGATGGGTACAACCATTTTGAACTTCAGATACAGCGATAACTGGCGGTCAATTACCGATGGGGACGGCTATTCACTGACCATAATAAATCCTGCCAATCCGGATGTTAACAGTTGGGATGAAAAAGACTTCTGGCGGGCAAGCGCATATATAAACGGCTCGCCCGGCACCGACGACAGCGGCATTATTCCCAATCCGAGCGCTATTGTGATTAATGAAGTGATGTCGCACTCACACGGCGGCGACCCCGACTGGATTGAATTATACAACAGCACCGCAGGTGCCATCGATATAGGCGGCTGGTACCTCAGCGACAGTGATGGTAACCTGATGAAGTATAAGATTGCCTCCGGTACGGTAATTGGGGCGGGCGAATATTTAGTATTCTATGAGGACGTTAACTTCGGTGAAGAAAGCAGCGACCCGGGCAAACTGGCACCATTTGCACTGAGCGCGAACGGAGAGATGGTTTGTCTGGCTTCTGCGCTGGATACAAACAGCGTGTTGACCGGTTACCGCCAAAAGGAGGATTTCGGAGCATCTGAAACGGGTGTGTCTTTCGGGCGATACTACAAAGCAAGTACCGACAACTTCAACTTTGTGGCGATGGACTACGACACACCAGGACTGGCCAACGCCTATCCAAAAGTCGGACCAATAGTTATAAATGAGATTATGTATCATCCCAATTGGCCTGCGGGCGGCTCGTATGAAAATGACCAGTATGAGTATATAGAGTTGTATAATAACAGCGCAGGGTCGGTAACCTTGTATGATTATGTTGAGGGCGAGCCGTGGAAGCTCACCGATGGGATTGACTTTACCTTCCCAGCCGACCCGAATGAAGTTACTATACCTGCCGGCGGCAGAATACTAATAGTCAAGAACCCTGCTGCATTTGCCTGGCGATATCCGGGCGTATCTTCAAGTATAGTTTTCGGCCCCTATGATGGCAAGCTGGACAATGGCGGCGAAAGAGTCCAGCTTGGCAAGCCCGGTGATAAGTATGCTGGCACTCGTTACTACATCCGTGTTGACCGGGTCGATTACAGCGATGGCTCGCATCCCGGCGGTGAACCAGGCGATATTGACCTGTGGCCAACCGAAGCCGATGGTGCAGGTAAATCGCTGACGCGAACCAGCACTACGTTATACGGCAACGACCCGAATAACTGGCAGGCAGCCACACCCACACCAGGCTTGTAGATTTAGAGGCTAACCACGTCAAGTCGGCGGGGTAGTCTTTTAGGGACGAGAGTAGCTATTGATAGGATTTATAAAGGCCGGTCTTTTTATCGAGGGTGGGTCTTTTCCTTCGAGAATTTGATGTTGGTGTCCTGCAAAGGAAGTGTCAGTTAACCATTGTCTTTGCTCTGTACGGACGGTTCTGTCTTTGACCTGTGTTTTCGTCTGAGGGAACCGACCCATTTTTCCAGAGGCGTTAAACCAATCAATACTATAAGAGCAATAATTGTTGAAGTAACTGCCAGCAGAAGAAATCCCGCACCACAAGCCATTCCAATGCTCGCAACCATCCATATAGTTGCTGCGGTTGTTAGACCATATATACCGCCTCTATCCTGAATGATGGCACCGGCGCCTAAAAAACCCACGCCGGCAACTACACCCGCTGCTATTCTTGTGAGTGAACTTTCCTGCCCGCCCCCCATTTGTTTGGAGATTATTGTAAAGACTGCTGCCCCAAGGCATATTAAAATATTCGTCCGCAGACCGGCAAACTTGCCTTTGGTTTCTCTTTCCAGCCCAACTGCTCCACCAAGCACTACGGCCAAAATTATGCTGATTACATTCTCCGGCCAGACCATAGCTTTACCTTTCTATCAGCGTCTCGTCAACTTTCATACCGAAGTGCCTGCCAGCTTTCTCAATATGGCCGAGCACTTTATCACCTGGTTTCAAACTCGTAATCGAAATTGCTTTACCCTTCGGGTTAACCAGTCGAATCGTCTCGGCATTTTGCATAACCAGGCTTATCGGCATACCTTCGGCTTCAGCCTCGATAAGCATCATAGGCCTTTTTTCAATTTTGTTCCTGCCCAGATATGCCGTCTGGCTTTTGCCTTGAAAATCTATTACCAGCACTTCGTCACCGGTTTTCAAATCAGCCAGATACTTGGTTTTGCCACCCGGCGCCAAGGTATATGCGTGCACCGCACCGGCATTGACCCGGAACGGCCGAGATGCCACGTAAGGATTATCGATGGACTCCGAATGCACTAAAAAGAAACCCGAAGCCGTGTTGCCAACGAGCATACCCTCACCCAATCCCATTTGTGTGCAGGTATCGAGGCAGGCACGGTCGCCCATTCCAAGCAGCTTCGTTGCTGTAATGGTAGCAGTTACAAGAGCGACCTTTTCACTTATGCCGTGGATGATTTCAGCGGTTTTTTTGATTTCATTCACATCGGTGCTATTCAGTACAACGCCATCGACGCCCTTTTCAAGGATTTCGGTCATAAGCTTGGCCTGCTCGCTTGTTTGAACCTGCACCATAATATTTTTACCTCGCCGGGCGAGCAGATTTTCAATCGGGATAATCGTCCAGTCGAGCATTCGCAGCACAACGATTTTATTCTCCGGAACCGCCGCAGCTTTATCTTCATCGGCTTTGCCGGTTATATCGACGAACTCAACATCGGCACCGGGCTTGATATCGCCGTTTCTCTCGACCGTTTTGATTTTGCCAAATTCGCGCACAGTGTCGCTTTTGCCATCGGCTAAAACCACCGCCTCAGCTCCACTTTCCAGCGCAGCTATAGCAAGGGCCTTTTTATATGGGACAACATTTACCCATAATTTTTTCATTCTGTTAATTCCTTATCGGCTGCGTATTTTTTAGCTCCGAAGCATTTTGGTTGCCTCTTCGACACCAGCACCTTCGTGGACCATTTTGCAAAGGGCCTCGATTATCTTGTCTGGTTTTTTGTGCTGGAAGGCATTTCGGCCGATTGACAGACCCCTTGCACCGGCTTTCAAGGCCCCCTCGACCATTTTGAAAATGTCCTCGTCGCTATCCATCTTAGGCCCGCCCGCAATAACTACCGGCACCGGGCAGCCCTGAACCACTTCAGTGAAACTATCGACGCTGCCGGTATAAGGCACCTTTACAATATCGGCGCCTAACTCGGCTCCGACTCTTGCGGCGTGCTTGACGTTGGCAGCGTCGTATTCGTTTTTGATTTTCGGCCCGCGGGTGTACATCATCGCAACAAGCGGCATCTGCCATTGCAAACAGCGCTCACTTATAAAACCTAATTGTCCCAGCATCTCTTTATCTGTTTCGGCACCTAAGTTTATATGTACCGACACCGCATCAGCGCCGAGCCTAATCGCCTCCTCAACAGTGCAGACCAGCTCTTTTGCATTCGGGTCTGGACTCATTGACGTCCCTGCTGAGAGGTGAATAATCAGCCCAACGTCTTTGCCTGCTCCTCTATGGCCTGCCCGAACCATTCCTTTGTGCATCAGAATAGCGTTTGCTCCGCCGGCCACGACCTTAGAGACCGTAGTCCGCATATCCGTCAACCCCTCAATAGGCCCGACTGTAACGCCGTGGTCCATTGGAACTATCACCGTTTTACCGGAATTTCGGTCGATTATTCTCTCTAATCTTATCTTCTTTCCTATCATTGCCGAATCTCCAATCATAATTTTATTCGTAAAATCTACCCAAAGCTGTCAAAAACGCAAGAAAAAACCGCCAAATTCCTATCTTCAATTGCCCCAACGTTCACATGTGTCATTGCAATATCTACTTCCATAGCATATCATATCGTCAACTTATACCCTTATTATTAGCCGCGAGTGAAAAATGACATATTTAGCCGTTCCCATAGCAGCTAAGAGTTTAGACAAGGCAAAGCGGCAGATTAAAACCGCCAGGGCCGCAGGCGCTGAGATGCTCGAACTGCGAACCGATTATCTCGAAAATCTCGGTGTCGATTTGGTGAAAAATTTAATTGCCGAGGCTAAAACTGCCACTCGCCGGCCGATGCCTATAATCGTAACCTGTCGCGACGCCCGGCAGGGCGGTGCGATTGGCTATCCAGACCAATTGCGAATCGATATACTTACCGCAGCCCTGAAAGCCGGCGTCGAATTTATCGACTTCGAATATGAAAATTTCCTCTCCGCAGAAAATCAGGAAAAAATACAGAGAGCACTATCGCAGGTATCAAAGGGCCGATTGATTTTGTCCGCCCACAATTTCGAAGCGAAATTCCCTAACATCATAAAACTCCATCGTCACATCCAGACTTTATACCCGGCGGCGATTCCAAAGCTGGTTTACACGGCTAATCATATCAACGATTGTTTTGAGGCCTTTGATTTGCTGCACAGAACCAGCGGCGAGCGAATCGTCTTTTGTATGGGTGAAGCCGGCCTTATCAGCAGAATCGTTGCGAAAAAGCTGAACTCTTTCGTTACATTCGCCAGTATTGACGAGAAAAGCGTAACCGCACCGGGGCAATTGACAATCGAGCATTTGAAAAAATTATATCGTTTCGATTCGGTAAACGCTGAGACGGAACTTTTCGGCGTGATTGCCGAGCCGGTCGGACATTCGCTAAGTCCTGCGATTCATAATTGTTGCTTCGCAGAAAAAAATATGAATAAATTGTATTTGCCGTTATTAGTAAAAGGCGGCCAGCGAGAATTCACTTTTTTTCTGAACAGTATCATTGTGCGAAAATGGCTAAACTTTCGCGGCCTTAGTGTAACAATCCCGCACAAACAAAACGCACTTAATTTCGTCAGAGAAAATCAGGGCTTTGTCGAACCTTTAGCTGGGAAAATCGGCGCCGTCAACACCATTGTCATCGGCCCCGACGGCAATTTACACGCATATAACACCGATTATGCTGCTGCACTGGACGCAATCATTTCAAAACTGAGAACTACCAAAGCCAAATTGGCCAGCCTTAATGTTGCAGTTATCGGCGCAGGCGGTGTGGCACGAGCCATAGTAGCAGGCCTGAGCGATGCCGGCGCCAAAATCACAATCTACAATCGCACTGTTGAAAAAGGCAAAAAACTCGCAGCCGAATTTGGTTGTGATTTTACTTCCCTGGACGACTTGCCGAACCTCAAAGCAAAATTGCTGATAAACTGCACCAGTATCGGAATGCACCCGAATACTGACGCAACACCTTTGCCGAAAAAGTGTATCAAAAAGGATATGGCTATCTTTGATACAGTCTATAATCCTCCGCAGACCCTGCTCTTAAAGCAGGCCAAAGAGAAAAAAGCAAAAACAATTGATGGCTTATCAATGTTCATAAACCAGGCCTGCTCCCAATTCAGGCTCTTCACCGGCAAAAATGCAGACACAAAACTTATGAGAAAAACCATTTCTAATAAACTTAGCCATTGAGTTTGCCATAAGTCCTTCTATTCGTCTTGGGAAATAGATAAATGATGAACATCAACAAAAAAAGTGTTCTGAAATATGCAGACGCATATAATAAGCGATACAAAGCCCATGATGAAACAACTGAGGTAGAAATGAAGCGCTTGTTAAAAAAACAAAGATATTTGAGACAAAAAGAGTTAGTGAGAATCGGGATGTGGAAGTCAAAGAGGCCAAAAAGGCATTATGAAAGCAAGGAAAATGATGATTTGACAGTGGAAGAAACTACCAAGTTTTCCTTCAAAACGAGAAGTGAAAAAGCAAGAATAAAATCTTTACTGGCGTTAAAAGGAGTTTCTTGGCCAGCGGCCTCTGCTATTTTGCATTTTGCCTTCCCCAAGAAATACCCAATAATGGATTTTCGAGTCATATGGTCTTTAGGTTGGAAACAACCGTCGAGCTACAACTTCAATTTTTGGCAAAAGTATTGTAAGAAAATAAATGCGATCTCAAAAAAATGTAAGTTACCTATAAGAACAGTGGAAAAATCACTTTGGGAATACTCGAAAGAACATCAAAGAAATAATTCGTCCTGAAGGAGAAATAACTAATTACGCTATGGTTGTTTCCTACATCGTATATTGATACTGCCTGATTTAATTGTTGCTCTGCGAGGGTAATTATTAGTATATTAAGGCAAACTAAAACAGTGTTAATCTGTGTCGAAAGATAAAATATGGTAACGATGAACAAAATAGAGGAGTTTGGCCGGCGGATTGGGCAGGAGTTTGGTGCTGAACGAGTAATACTGTTCGGTTCCTATGCGCAAGGTATGGCTGCAGAAGATTCGGATGTGGATCTTTTGGTCGTCGTTTCTTTCAAAGGCAGGAGTGTTGATAAATCGGTAGAAATTCGAATGAAATTAAGGCCGCAGTTCCCAGTAGAGTTGCTTATCCGGACACCTGAAAAAATACAGCAGAGAATTAAAATGGGCGACAGCTTTATCCAAAATATCCTCAATAATGGAAAAGTTTTGTATCAAGCAAACACCGCTTAAGCAAAAGTATTCACTGACTCTGTGTTCTCTGCGCCCTCTGTGGCAAAAATCCTTTTTTCTTTTCCTGTGATTGCCATCAAAGGGAGTTGGTTGTATAATCTTACTTTTGAATCTAAAACATTCTGAGGCAGAAAATGGCAAAGAAAGAAAAAATTGTATTGGCATACAGTGGCGGGCTGGATACCAGTGTGATTCTGCCCTGGCTTAAAGAGACTTATGGCTATGAGGTAGTAGCCTTTGCAGCCGAGCTTGGCCAAGGTGATGAATTGGCCGGCATCAAGAAAAAAGCTCTGCAGTCCGGCGCAGTCAAATGCGTAGTGAAAGACCTGCGGAAAGAGTTTGTCGAAGAATATCTCTGGCCAATGTTAAAATCCGGCGCGGTATATGAGGGTGGTTACCTGCTCGGCACAAGTATCGCCCGGCCGTTAATCGCAAAGCACCAGGTCGAGCTCGCTCACGCCGAGGGTGCAACAGCAGTTGCCCACGGTGCGACAGGCAAAGGCAACGACCAGGTTCGCTTCGAGTTGACATATATGGCTCTGGACCCAACGCTAAAAATTATAGCTCCCTGGAAAGACCCGAATTTTGCGATGACCAGCCGGGAAGCAGCGGTTGATTACGCAAAAAAACACAAAATCCCCATCGACCAGAGCAAGAAGAAAATCTACTCGCGTGACCGCAATCTCTGGCACCTCAGCCATGAGGGGGCTGACCTTGAAGACCCCGCCAACGAGCCGAAAGACGATTTGTTTGTAATATCTCGGCCGATATCAAAGGCACCGGATAAGGCGGATTACGTGACAATAGGTTTCCACGAAGGTGTGCCGATAAAGCTCGACGGCAAATTGACAAGCGGCGTTAGACTAATCGAAGCGTTGAACCGGCTCGGCGGCAAACACGGAGTGGGCCAGCTCGATTTGGTCGAAAATCGCCTTGTTGGTATGAAGTCACGCGGCGTGTATGAAACGCCAGGCGGAACGATTCTCGTCACAGCCCACAAAACCCTCGAGAGTCTCACGCTTGATAGAGAAATTATGCACTACAAACAGCAGCTTGCTCTAAAATATGCTGAGCTCGTTTATTACGGCCAATGGTTTTCATCTTTGCGGGAAGCTCTTGATGCATTTGTCAATGTTACTCAGCGAAATGTCACCGGCGAGGTCAGGGTGAAACTATTCAAGGGACAATGCACGCCGGCCGGCGCAAAGAGCCCGAATAGTTTGTATCGGACCGACCTGGCAAGCTTCAAGATGGGTGCCGAATACCAGCCGACGGACGCAGCCGGGTTTATTCGTTTGTTCGGCTTGCCTCTGAAAGTGGCGGGAGCAATTAAAAGGGACAAAAAGAAATGATTTAGCTCCGGATTCTAACGCAAAGGAGGCGTTGTGGCAGTGCCGGATTGGATTTGGTTTGTTTTTATTTTTGCGTTTGGCTGTTGCGTGGGTAGTTTCCTGAATGTTGTCATTTATCGCCTGCCTCGCGATGAATCCTTGATAAAGCCGCCATCGGCTTGTCCTGTCTGTGGTAAGCACATTCGTTGGTATGATAATATACCACTGGTTTCGTGGCTGTTTTTAGGTCGAAAGTGTAGATACTGCAAAGCCCCAATTTCGCCGCGTTACTTTGTTATTGAGCTGTTGGCCGGTCTGGTTTTCGTTGGCCTGTTTTTTTTGTATTTTTGCACTGATTTGCGTGCCGGCGTCATGGCATTTCTGCAGGGCGGCTGGCTCATTTACCTTACTTCTGTCATCTTGTTAGCTGCTCTTATTGCCGCTTCGGCAATTGACTTGAAGTTGTGGGTCATTCCACTCTCGGTTTGCTGGTTCATTACCGCAGTGGGTTTAGTTGGCTCGGCGTTCGGCGTTTACGTAATCGACCCTGCTGTGATTCGCGACTATGCTCTTTTGCCAAGTGCCTCGGCCAAGACCGCATCGCTGGCCATGGGAGCCGCTATAGGACTGGCAATATCCTGGACCCTGTTGGCGACCGGCCTGATTAAAAGAAGTTACGAATCCGAAGACCCTCAGCATTTCCCTGAGAAACCGGAAGAAACAACACAGCAGCGGTTTAACCACCGTCTGGAGATTCACAGGGAAATCATCTTTTTGCTGCCGATTATCGTTTGCTCGCTTGCTGTCTGTTGGCTTAGCCAAAAAAGCCCGTCAATACGCACCTGGTGGCTGAATTTTTCGCAACAGCCTGTAATTGCAGGACTTCTGGGCAGCTTATGGGGCTACTTTGTAGGTTGTGGGATTGTCTGGTTCACCCGCATTTTAGGTACTTTAGGCTTTAGAAAAGAGGCAATGGGGCTTGGTGATGTGCATTTAATGGGTGCTGCAGGAGCAGTAATAGGCGCGAGCTTTGTCGTTGTGGCATTCTTTATCGCACCATTTTTCGGCCTGGCCTGGGCAGGCCTGAGAATGTTTTTCAAAAAAACCCGACAAATTCCTTACGGTCCTTTCTTGTCTTTGGGTGTATTTACTGTTATGATTTTACACGATGGTATATTTGATTACTTGGTTGCAATATTTCGTCATTAAAAGCGGGAACTCACGAAAAACTTAAATTTCGATATTAAAGGAGATATCAAATGCGAACTGTTAATAAAAAGGCAATCATTTTGCTAATTGGCCTTGTATCAGCCACGTTTTTTTCCGGCTGCACTAATTGGAAGAAAAGATACCAGGCCCTGAACGTGGAGCATCAGAATCTAAAGGGCCTGCTCGAACTTGAAAGGTCAGCCAAAGGCCAGCTTGCTGAACAGGTCACGCAGGGCCAGCAGACGATAGAGGAACTCCAGAGGCAAATTGCCGAACGCAGCCAAACCCCGGCTGATGCCACCGGCTTCGGAGAAGGCTACGACGTCGCCTTTGACCCTCGGGCTGGAACAATTACGGTAACCCTTCCGAACACGATACTCTTTGACCCGGGAAAAGCTACCTTAAAAAAAGGTATCAGCGCTGAGCTTGACCATATCCAATCGGTATTGGAGCAGAAGTATCCCAACAAACAGATAGATGTTGTCGGCCATACCGATTCCGACCCAATCAAAAAGTCAAAGTGGAAAGACAACTGGGAGCTTTCAGCTCAACGTGCCCTCTCGGTGGTTAGATACTTAATCGAACGCGGAGTTCCTCAGGATAAGATTCAGGCAGTGGGTCGTGGAGATAGCCAGCCCATCGCCTCAAATGCCACCGCCAGCGGCAAAGCGCAAAACCGAAGAGTTGAAATCGTTGTTCATATGAAGTAATGTTTTCCGTTGGCGTCAATTTGACCCTGGTTTGCACTTAGACCTGTCAGGTGGGTGAAACAACGAGCAGAAATTCGTGATTGTCAGGGTCAAAACGGACGCTTTTGACCGTGCCCGATACCGGTGAAGTTACATCCTCTCCCTGATTTGTGCTGATATATTGTCCTTTGTGGATTTTATCACCCGGCCTTATTTTCAGGTCGTAAGTAGCATCTATTCTCAGCGTCGTCTCTGACCTATTCATCTGAGACCGCTTTCGGAAATGGACTTATTCCCAAAATTTTTGCAAATTTCCTGGGGACCTCGGTATTATCATACGTTCCGGCGAAAACGTCGGCTTTTGGCCCGAGTGCGTAAACAGGCACCGGCATAGCGCTGTGGCCGCCGGTAGACCAGTTCACGTCCAGCTCATCGCCTTTCAGGTTGCCGCCTGTTATGGTCAATCCGCCTGTCTCGTGGTCGGCGGTTACGACAACCAATGTGTGTTTGTCTTTTTGAGCGAAATCTATAGCGGCTTTGACCGCTTGGTCGAAGAGCAGCGTTTGCCTGATGGTCCTGGCTGCATCATTATCGTGACAGGCCCAATCAATCTGACTGCCTTCTACCATCATAAAGAACCCTCGCTTTTTGTGACTTTTCCCTTCATGGTTGAGAATGTCGATAGCTTTGGCAGTCAGTTCAGCCAAACTTGGCTCTGGAGCTACAGTGGTCAATGGGCCGGGTTGAAATAGCCCTAAAATATGTGTGTGTTGAGCGGTTTTTAGCTCTTCTGCGGTTTGGATGTAAAGGTATCCGGCTTCTTTGGCCTCCTCTATCAGGTTCTTTTCGTCGTTTCGCTTACTTTTGCCGCTTGACCTGGGCAGGAAGTATTCTTGGCCTCCGCCGAATAGAACATTGACTTTATTTGCTATCAACTGTTCTGCTATTTTGTCCTGCATTTTGCGGGACGTCACGTGTGAGGCGAAAGCAGCCGGTGTGGCGTGTGAAATTGTGGATGTGACAACGAGGCCGGTCGCCATTCCTTTGGCTTGAGCAGCCTCAAGGATGGCTTGGTAGCTTGTGCCGTCTGGCGTCATTCCGAGCATGCCGTTGTTGGTTTTTACGCCTGATGCCAGGGCCGTGCCGGCTGCAGCCGAATCGGTTACCAGAGCATCAGCCGAGTGTGTCCAAAAAAAGCCGACTACCGGCATCCGTTCCATATACAATGCTCCATCCGGGCCTGTTGCTTTCATCCGAGCCAGCGCAATCTGGCCCAGACCCATTCCGTCACCGATGCAGAATATGATGTTTCTGACCTTCTTGTTGTTATGGAAGGTTGGGTAGGGTTCTGTGGTAGGCGAGGGCGCGTAAAAGCTTATGTCGTTGGCGTTGCTCTTGATGGCATAGTCGCCTTCGCTTGGTTCAGTATGCGTGCAGCTAATTACAGCTATGCAAGCGACCAAGCTTACGATTATTGCCGTTAGTATCTTGGCGGATTTTTTCATATTCTCAACAGCCTTTCTGTTTTATTCATTACCTTATCATACCGTCTTTATCGATGCAAACAATAACTGCGCCGCGTTCAGCCGTACACAGCCATTTGGCTTTGTCTTTGGGTTTGATTGTCCGGTTGTTTTTGTAATCGCTGCGGCCGCAACTGCATATCAAAATCTTCGCATCAAGCTTCTTGAGAAAGTCTGGCGCCAGTGTCCTGGATAAGCCGTGATGAGGGACAACGAGACAATCGGCTTTTAGATTTGGATTCAGGCGGAGAAGCTCTCTTTGTGCGAATTTCTCGATGTCTGAGCACAAAAGTATTTCGGCACCGGCAAATTCAATCAGGCAAACTACGGATTTGTCATTATCGCCTAATTGCTCATTCTGACATATCTGTTTGCTTGGCCAGAGTATTTTTATATTAGCGGCACTGTTTAGATTTAAATCTCTTAAGTTTCTTATTTCAGCCCCTTTTTTGCTTAGCGATTCCTCGAGAAATTTCGCCGTGCCCCATTTATCTGTCTTGCTGAAAAAAGCATCAGTGGCATAAACGCCGCCGACTTCGCAGTATTCGACTATCTCAGGTATCCCGTTGATGTGGTCTATATCATTATGGCTTATGATAATTGCATCGATTTTGTTTATTCCGCTGTAGTCCAGAAAAGGTGCTACAATCCGTCTGCCGACATCGTTTTTGTGCAGTGAGCCTGCATCAAACAAGATATTAGCTTTGCCCGATAGCTGAGCCAGTATCGCTTGGCCGTGCCCAACATCCAGGCAGGTCATTATTAGATTGTCCCGGTGTGTCCTTTGCCATTTAGTTACGCCTAAAAAAGCAATCATTGCCAAAACCATCGTTGTACAGATTGCTTTTTTAATCAGCGGACGCCGAAAATAAATAAAACCGGCAAAAAGCACAAAGCAGTAATACAAAATAATCATTGTTACTGGAACGTGCCCTATAAGGATTTGTGAAATGTCCAAATGTGCGAAGAGTTTTACTATCCAAATCAGCGAATTTGCTAATCCTGTTACGATTACGCCTAACACCATCGCTGCGCTTGGTAACAAGAAAGAAAAAATTATTTTCAAAAACCCAATAGTCAAAATCCCAGCTACTAACGGAAAGGCAATCACTGTCCAGATACTCGTAAGAGGGTTAATCGTATAAAAATGATATAATAAAATCCCTGCCCCGCCTAACCACGCTCCAAGACCCACAGAAAATAACTTCAATAAATGCGAACCAAGGGCGGGGGGGACTCGAAAAAACAATTTTGTCTTTAGGATTTTCTTAATCCAGAAGCTGTCCGTTACTTTTTCATATAGAAAACCCTCAATTCGGCCTGTAAAAAGTAAAATCCCAAGCACCGAGGCAAACGATAATTGCCAGCCGGCCTTGAACAATCCTGTCGGCCTTATGAGTAGAAGAATTATCGCCGCTAACGATAAGGTATTGAGGGGATTAGACTTGCGGCGAAAGAAAAATGATACGCAGAAAACAAAAACTATTATGGCCGCCCGCAGCGTCGGTGCTCTCGGCGGGACAATCAGCAAAAAAACACCTATCGCAATTATGCAGATAATCGCTCGGCCGCGCTTCAGCAATCCCGCTGTTTTGCATAGCCACCAGATAATCCCCGCTAAAATTCCCAGATGCAGGCCGGAAAGGCTGATAAAGTGCAGCAGCCCTGTTTTATGAAACGCCCTGTAAGTGCTGCTGTCGATATTTCCTCTATAGCCAAGCAGCAGCACCTCAAGCAAGCCTCGGCTCGGGTCCTCTGTTGATAGGTCGCCTAACAATGCCTGCTTAGCTGTTTCTCTTATCTTTCTTTTTATTTTTGTAAAGATACCTGACCACTTGTCATTCTGAGCGGAACCAGCCTTTAGCCCTGAGGGAAGTCGAAGGGGAAGAATCTCAATGCCGTCTCGTGATTTAACCGACGCCGCAACGAAAATGTTTTTTCTCGCTAAATACTTAGCTACATCGAATTGGCCGGGATTAGTAGCCTTTCTGAACCTGTCCAGCCAGCAGTATGCCTGTATATAATCGCCCGCTTTTAAATCCAGCACCGGCTCGTTCACCTGCACCCGCACGGTGCCGCTCGCTTTTGCCCAGCCGTCGATGGTTTCCACTTCGCCGAGTTCCAGGTAGAAACTGCTGGCAGGGTCAGTAAACTTGAACCTTGCAAATTCCCAGTTTCGATTCTTATTGATATATGGCTCAGTAATAATCAACCCGCGAATTGTCGCTAATTTCCGTTCCTCGCTCTTGTCATTCCCGCGAAACTTGTCCCCAAGGGAGCGGGAATCCATTTCTAATTTTTCCTCCTCGCTCTCTGTAACTAATACCTTTTCACCGCCGACAAAATTGCTGATGTCATTGCCTCTCAGCTGCTCATAGCTTCTCAGCCGAACCGCACCAAGACACACAAAGCAAACCAAAGCCGTATAGGCCAATATGTTCGGCAGTTGTTCCTCTTTCCCGACATACGACATACGATATACGACATACAAAATAATCGTTGCGACTGCGCAAGCCCCTGCGGATACCAGCCAAACCCAAACCGGCAAATTGAATGTGTCTTGTATTAAAATTCCTGCGATTAAACCCACGGCTGCAAACAGCAGGGGGGTTGTGCTTACAATCTGCTTGTGATAATTTGCGAACCCCCCGGAGAGTTGCTTATCTATCAGCTCTAATTTCCGCTGTATGTCGTCCATTAAGGGGACAACTTACAGGCAGGAGTTGGCCGAGGCAAGAGTTATCTTGTAGTGAGTTTACCTGCCGGAGGTAAGTAAAATTGGGTTTGTTTGGCTTTGTTTTTGGCGTTTTATCGAACGCTCTTTTTTGTTATTAGTAACTGTGTACACTGTGGTTATAAGTATTTTCGGCATTTCTGAAATTGGGTTTGTTTTGCATAATTTGTTACTTTTGATTGATTCTTACTTTGCGCGCACAGATGGCGCAAGCCGCTTGGGGCTTTTCAAAACGGATGGGCAATATGAACTTGTCAAAGGGCGTTAAGTAAACAGACTCCCTACCTAATAAATGCGCGGAGATGCGCGAATGATGCGAAAATTATGGGGTTTACGGTGGTGAGGTTTTGGCTAAGTACTTACAGCTAAAGGGATAAAAAAATTTAGATTTTGCCGTTTTGGGTATGCATATACCTGCGCTTTTGATTGATTTTTACCAACACTCTCCGGAAGCACTACTTGAAAAATGGTGGCTGTCCCCTAGTTTTCTAATATCGATTTGGAGTTTCGTTTACCCGCAAAGGCACTGATGCTTTTATGTCGCCATCAATCGCCAAATCGATTCTGTATTGTCCATATTGTTTAAACTCTAATCTTTGAATATTAAGAATAAGATTAGCAACTGACGAGTCAAGATTAGGCGCGGTTTTCACAGATATGCTGCCTTCAAGTTTAGGCCCAATATTTCTACCATCCTGGTCAATTATTTGGATTTTTACAGAATGGCTGCCATCTTCGATTTTTTCAAATCGTATTCTTGTTACGACCGAGCAAGCCGGGTGTATAGCGGGCGATTGCTTAGCCCAAATGTTATCGAAAGCCCCCAAAATATTCAGCTTGCCCTGCTGATCGGTTGCAGCATCACATAATAAAAAAGCTTCGATATTCATTCTTCTTTCCTTTACCCTGTATCAACGTTTCACTATTTTTTTCTTTCCGCCCATATACGGCCGAAGGACCTTTGGTATGGTTACTGAGCCATCGGCGTTCTGGTAAAGCTCCAGAATAGGGATTAGTATTCTCGGCGATGCAATCACGGTATTATTCAACGTATGGCAGAACTGGGTTTTCGATTTTTCCTTCTGTTTTCTGACTTCTGATTTCTGACCTCTGTCCTCTGATTTCTGACTTCTATACCGCAGGTTCATTCTTCTTGCCTGAAACTCATAAAATTTGCTTGCGCTGTGCGTTTCGCAGTAGTTTTTGCGGGACGGCATCCACGCCTCGATGTCGTATTTTTTGGCCTGACCCCTGCCCAAATCGCCGGTGCAGACGTTGGCAACCCGGTAGGGCAGTTCGAGTGCTCGCATAACCGCCTCAGCGTTGGCCAGGATTTCCTCGTGGAATTTATTGCTGACTTCGGCGCTGTTTTCGCAGATGACCACCTGTTCGACCTTGTCGAACTGATGGATTCTGTAAAGGCCATAAGTATCCTTGCCCGCCGCGCCTGCTTCGCGCCTGAAACAACTTGACATCGCCACATATTTTTTCGGCAGCTCCTCGGCCTTCAATATCTCGCCCATATGGTAAGCCGTCAGCGGTACTTCCGCGGTCCCCGCAAAGTTAACCTTGATATTTTTCCATGGGTCATCCAATAAAACCTCTGTTTTTGCATCATCCCTGTCTTCCTGAAACTCAGGCCTGGGTTCGAAGTCTATCCCTGTCGTTTCTATAGACTCTAATTGTCCTTTCGTTAGGTATATCTGGAGGAAGTTGGGAGGAGACATAGAGGTTAGCAGATCTGCTCTTGTCCGATATGTTTGGTCCTCAGAGCCGGGGAAAAAACCGGTCCCTTCCATTGCCTCATCGAACATAAGGAGCGGCACCGAGAACGGGACATAACCTTTACCGACCATAAAGTCCATTGCAAACCGAAGGACCGCCCAGTGCAGCAGTGCCCCATCGCCTTTCAAGACGTAATTTCTCGTCCCTGCTAATTTCACGCCCCGTTCGATGTCTATGATGTCCAAAGCCTGACCTAATTGAACGTGGTCCTTCAGCTCAAAATCAAACTTGCGGATTTTGCCTTCTTTTCTTATCTCAACATTTTCAGTATCATCTTTGCCGACAGGCACATCATCATCAGGTGGTTGCGGCACCAAATACATAAGCTCTTTGAATTCCGGCTGAAGTCTTTTTAGCTCGTTCTGAAATTTTGCTTCGTTTTTCTTGTGTAGACTCAGTTTGCCTATAGCATTGGTTTTTTCGTCGCTGGATAGTCTTGGTATTGATTTACCGAGCTTGTTTTTCTCGGTGACGATATACTGTAGTTGCTTTTTGTTCTCCTGAATATCAGCATCTACGGTCAGAAGATGGTCAATATCAACATCGAAGTGTTTATCTTTTGCTGCTTTTTTGAATTTTTCCGGATTTTCGCGAATTTGCTTTATACCGATCATAATTTGTATCCAAATCAGGTTACCAGATTATCAGGGTATCAGGTAGTGGGTACCAGTTTATCAGGTTATCAGGCTAATTTTACCTTTTTGCACCTTTCTTCTCTCTGATATACCGAGTATAACCATTGATACCCCGAATAACCTCTTCGTATTCTTCTACCCATTTTTGTGATAGCTCAGAATCTAAATAACCTTTGCCTGATATTTTGCGTATCTGGTTTTGGGTCTCTCCGGCTTCCTTTCTTGCTATATTAAATCCCTTTATCCTATCATTATAGTAATATGCAGTATACCCTTCGGCAATATTATCACACACTGATGATGAGCAACGTTCAATCTGGTCTCTCAACCTAAACTTTTCGTCCCTCGGTAACGTTTTGCAGAATCTGTGGACTTCCTGCATAAGTTTATGTGCTTTCTGCCATACCCAAAGCTTTTCAAAACCTGCCACCGGTTTTTCCTGATATTCTGATTTCCTGGTATCCTGCATCCTGGTTTCCTGATGACCTGATACTCGCCTTGGATCTTTAGCCTTTCCACCTTTTGATAATCACTACGTTGTTCTGTCCTCCGAACCCGAAAGATTCGTTCATTGCGATATCAACCTGCATCTTTCTTGGCTTACTCGGGACATAATCCAAATCAAGCTGCGGGTCGGGGTCGTTTAAATTCATCGTCGGCGGAACTATATTATCACGAATTGCCAGCACGCACGTAATCAATTCCGCAGCGCCTGCCGCCCCGATTAAATGGCCAAGCATACTCTTAACACTGCTGGCAGGGATATTTTTCGCTTTTTCCTTAAAAACCGCCTTAATCGCCTTGGTTTCTATCGAGTCGTTTTCCATTGTGCTTGTGCCGTGTGTGTTTATGTAATCCACATTGCGGTAGCTAATCCCTGCATCGGCTAATGCCCGGCTGATTGACTGTATTGCGCCTCTGCCTTCCTCGTGCATATCGGTAACTCTGAACGCATCGGAGCTGCTGCCGTAGCCGATGACCTCAGCTAAAATTTCCACCTTTCTTTTCTTCGCTGACTCTAACGATTCGAGAATTACTATCGCCGCACCTTCACCGAGGATGAAACCATCTCTGCTGGCTGAAAACGGCCTTGAAGCTGTTTCGGGGCTGTCGTTTCTTGTCGACAGTGCCGTAAGGCGATTAAAGCCGGTAAGACCCAGCGGGTGTATCATTGAGTGCGCCCCGCCCGCAATTACTACATCCACATCGCCCCTGCGAATCATCATCGTTGCTTCGCCGACCGCTTGAGTGCTGGCCGCACAGGCCGTAAGACAGCTTCGGCTCGGCCCGCGCGCACCTGTAAGCATCGCAATATGGGCAGCCGGCATATTCGGCTCCTGCTCAAGCTCACGCATTGGCGTCATCTTACCGAATGCTACCTCTGCCCACTTCTCCCAGTCCATCTTATTATTTTCGCTGTTCCAACCCTTAACTATGGCCTCGAAAAACACATCATTATCAACAGAGCCTTCACCCGCCCCGAGGTAAACCCCCATCCTGCTGCGGTTTATCCCGTCAGCCGGTTCGTTGGTTTCAATATCAATCTTCGCCTGTCTGCACGCCTGGGCCGCTGCGCCGATAGCAAACCCGGAACCCCGATTGCTGTGTTTGTGTAGCTGTGGATTTTTTGTATATTTTGTAAGGTCATAATCCTTAACTTCAGCATCGAATGTCGTAGGGAAAGTCGAGGCGTCGAAAATGGTTGTTTTAGCTACTCCACTTTTGCCTGCCAAAATTGCCTGCCAGAGTGTTTCTACATCGTGCCCTAAAGGACAAACAATACCCATCCCCGTTATTACTACCCTCTCAGTCATTTATTCGACCCGCAAGATTCCTTTTTCTTTGTAATTCGTAATTCCTTGTTCGATATTGGATATTCAATCCAGTTTTTTCAGAACCACCGCAGCCGTTTGCCCACCATACGTATAGCTGCAGCATAATGCGTGATGAATGTTGGTCTCAAGCGGTTGCTTCACGATATTTAAATTACATCCTGCTGCTTTTCTTTCGCAATTCTTTGCAACAGGTATTTTACCATTGGCCATTGCGCAAGCTGCGGCTATAACGTCAAGTGCTCCGCCTGCTGCCCCCGTGTTACTCAGCATACTTTTGGTAGGCCAGACTGCTACTTTCGTTGCTGCTTTGCCGAGAGCCGCCTCAATCGCTGTTGTCTCAGCCAGGTCATCGGCAGCTATCCCCGTCCCGTGCGGGACAATTAGGTCTAAATCCTCCGGTTCTATCTGCGCATTTGCCATTGCCTTCTCTATTGCTATTTGAATGCCTTTACCATCGGACTCGAGATGTTCGTATGCAGGGTTGATATTATTGCTTTGGCCGACCCCTATTACTTCGGCATAAATCTTTGCGTCACGTTTTTTGGCGTTTTCCAGATTTTCGAGTATTACTATACCGGCCCCTTCACCAAAAACCGAGCCTTTGGCATCAGCGTCGAAGGGCCTGCAAGCTGACGAAGGGTCATCGTTATTTTCAGAAGTAACCCTTTTAAGCAAACACTGGCGAATCATAACGATGGGATTTACCTTTGCTTCAGCGCCGCCGGCAAGGGCAATGTTACTGCTACCACGGGCGATAATCTGAGATGCTTCACCTATTGCCAAATGCGCAGAGGCCTCGGCACAGGTGATAGAGTTGCTGGGGCCCTGGATATCGTGGATGATGCCTATATGACAGGCAGGCATATTTGGCAGATATTTCAACAACCATAAGGGCGTAACCAACTCAAGACCTTCTTTGCCCCACTTACGAAGGTCAAATTTACCATCCGTAACACTTGCTGCCACCGCAGGGGCCAGCTCAACCAAATCACAGCTTATAAGACCAGCACCCATATTAATTGCGACACGTTCCGGCTCCACATTGACCTTCTCCGGGTCGATTGCTTTTGTAACAAGCCCGCTGTTGGTCAGTGCTTCGTTTGCCGCCATAACTGCCAGTTCGATATCTCTGGACATCATTTTGACGGCCTTACGATAGCTCTTGGGCACGTACTGCTGTATCTTGTAATCAGGAACTTGCCCTGCCAATTTGCAGCTAAAACCTGCTGGGTCAAAGGCGGTGATTTTGCCTATCCCGCACCTGCCGGTGCACAGACCCTCCCACATATCACCAACGGTTAATCCAAGTGGGCTTACAGCACCCAGGCCGGTTATTACTATGCGAGCAGAACTCATCAATCTTGCCCCGATTCCAGAGCGTCTGAACTGCCGTCATCAGAAGACAGGCCTTGCAGAAGTGATTTGAACGTGTCGGTGAACACGAAATTTTCTTCCGGAAACTCCTTGCCAGCCAGGTTCCGGTCAATATGACTGAACATCAAATCTATCTCGGCAATCAACTTTTCTCCGCACGTAATCTTACCGCTTATGCTTGCCGCTTCAGGGGCTATGGATTCAATTTTTGCAGCCAGTTTCAACGTGTCGCCGGGCTTTACATAGTCGAAAAAGACGCACTTTTTCACTTTTGCAAGAATAACCTTTTCTTGAAAGTTTTTTGCCTCACCGACGAGTATCCCCGATGTCTGCGCCATCGCTTCTATCATTAAGGTCTCCGGCATAACGGGAAAACCTGGGAAATGGTCGTGTAAATGTTCCTCAGCAAGCGTTACATTTTTTACCGCAACAGCACTTTCGCCGCTGTGAAACTCAACAAATTTATCAATCCATATCCAGCGCATTTCCGCCGAGGTTCTACCTATATTAAAACTATCGGCAGGATTGCTCAATGTCAACCTGCCGATAGCGTCTCAAAGATAATTCAAACTATTATGCAGCGTTCAACTTAATATCGACGTAATTTACAATCGCACCGACAGTAAACAAATCACCCAGTTTGTTAATATCCGGGTCATTCTCAAATGCAGCCAAATCGGTATGTGGTAGTTTCTCTCGCAATTCAGCCAGCCCTGTCTCGGTCAATTTCCCGTTGTTGACAAGCTCGGGATTATTCATCAGACTCTCGGCAGGAAATAACTCTTCTCGTGGAATCTTTATTCCAAACGCCTTTTCTAATCGGAACACTATGTCCAAAAAGTCAATGCTTTCAGCCCCCAAATCCCCCATTAAGGTCGCTTCAGTCGTAACCTCATTGTTGTCAACCCCCAGCGCATCTATCAGAACTTCCTGAACTTCCTGAAAAATCTCATCCCGATTCATTGCCATAGTTCTTTACTCCGGTATTTTTCCTTACTTTATCTATGAACTATGAACTACCAACCACGAACTATCTTAGCAGTTCCCATCGTTTCTTCATATTTTCGATTATTTTGGCATCGGTCGCTGCCATTGTGGAATCTTCATCAGAGAGGTTAAAGTGCCTTAATCCGAATCTCGCTTCCACAATTCGCTCACCGTCCGACTCGCCAAAGCCGGTAAAGCTGCTGATGTTATCTTCTACTGTTTTTGCCTCAACTGTATATTCTACCTGGGCGCCCGGTGCCACAAAACTTTTATATTTTACATTTCTTGCCTCTTCAAGCAAGAGCATACTGTGGGCAAAATTTTCCGCCTCTCGAACCAGCCACGATGCCGATTCAATCAATCCTTCCAGCAGCAGCACACCCGGCAGCACCGGAAACGTCGGAAAATGGTCCGCCAGATATTCCTCAGCCAAAGAAACACTCTTGATTGCCTTTATCGCCTTGCCACTTTCCAGTGAAATAATCTTATCAATTAGTATAAATCTCATAGTCTCGGCCATTGTAGTGATGCGCAATCATTTTTCCAGCATTTTTTCGCTTTTTTATGTCATTTCTGCACAAGCAGGAATCTATTAAGGGGGAGCGCAGCAAGGTCATCTAGCCTTCTGACTTTTTTTATTTTTCTTCTTGCTTTTTCCCCCAGTCCTATGCTATTAAACTACACCATTAGGCGGACTTTCTTATCTAATTTAGCGGTGCCTTTCTCAGTGCGCTGCGATTATAAAGGAGGTGGTGTGTATGAGATGAAAATCACATTTCGTGTCATTGCGAGGAGTCCACCTTGGGCGGACGACGAAGCAATCTCAAACATAACGAATGAGACTGCCATGCTTTTGCCTCGTTTGTGCTCGTAATGACAACACGTTGACGATTTCAGGTTAAGAGAAACTAACTTAAATTTTGGAGGGAAAAGACAATGAAAAAGATAATTGTAAGTTTAGTAAGCATGGTTTTGATGTTGGGGCTAGTTGAAACTGCCAGAGCCTTCAGTGGCTCTGGTTCTGGAACGGAAGAAGACTCGAACGTAATCGCAAGTGATATCTTTATTGAGTTTACAGGAGGCGGTTCTGGCACAGAGGAAGACCCATACATAATCACGGATGTGAATGAGCTTCAGGAAATGCAGGGCGGACTTAATGCTTGGTACGAACTAGGTAATGATGTCAATGCCTTCGATACCGTCAACTGGAACGCAGGTCAGGGTTTCCTGCCCGTCGGGGATTCTGCTCACGGCTTCGCAGGACACTTCGACGGCAAAGGTCTTACAATTGAAGGCCTGTTTATAAACAGTGGAAGCAGCGACTATAGTGGTCTATTCGGTGTGCTAAGCGGAGCAACTATCAAGGATGCGACTTTGGTCGACCCTAATATTATTAGTGGTGGGAGCTACACGGGCAGTCTGGTCGGCTACAAGTCCGGAGGAACAATCATCGGCTGTTCCACGTACAAACCGATAGTAACTTCCACCGGTGGTTACTGTGGGGGATTGCTCGGCTACCAGAAGGGTGGTTCGGTCATCAATTGTAGATGCTACGATGCAAGAGTGAGTGGGCTGTCTTCTGTCGGCGGGCTCGAAGGCTACAATGAGAACGGTTCCATAAATGACAGCTTTGCTGACGCCATAGTGACCGGCAGCAGTTCCTGCGGAGGGTTGGTGGGTTATTGGAGTTACGGGAACCTCACGAATTCGCATACGAGCGGTGTTGTGACGGGAACCAACAACGTCGGAGGACTCGTTGGATTTGCATATGCAATGGGGAACATTATCTTTAGCAACTGCTCCTCCCAGGCAAGCGTTACGGGTAGCGGTGACTACTGCGGTGGCCTCGTGGGTCGGACTTATAGATATGGTGGTAGTATTACCATCACAGACTGCCATGCGACCGGCTGGGTCGTTGGCAATAACTATGTGGGCGGGCTGAGCGGGTACGGCGGCTCTCTAACTTGGTGCTATGCAACAGGCAACGTGGAGGGATTCGAGCGGGTTGGCGGACTTGTGGGCCATACCTCTGGTACTAATGTAAGCAGGTCCTATTCTTCCGGCAGTATTGTAGATGGAGCCAGGTATGTTGGCGGTTGCGTTGGGTATCACGAGTCCGGTAGTATAAGTCGCTGCTTTTCCACCAGTGACGCCAACGTCAGCGAAATAGACTGCGGCGGCTTCGTGGGTAAAAGTGCCGCTGCAATCACGGATTGCTTTGCCACCGGAAAGGCCAGCGGATACAATTTTGTTGGAGGTTTTGCCGGTGAGACCGCTGGTAGTGCCAATACGGCAAACTGCTATTCGGTAGGCCAAGTGCTGGGGACATTCAACTTTGGAGGCTTTGCCGGCTACAACAGCGGCACTTGTAACGCCTGCTTCTGGGATTTACAGACCTCGGGAGTTGGTATAAGTGCCTGCGGAACGGGTAAGACAACCGCCGAGATGATGCAACTGGCTACATTTGACCCTCCGTGGAATTCCGCTACTATTTGGGGCATTGATGAAGCCCAAACCTATCCTTACTTGATGGAGTTATGGCCGACTTGTGGCGACCCGTGGCATCCGTATCCAATCGGTGACCTGAACTATGACTGCTCGGTTAACCTGCTTGACTTTGCCGCTTTTGCCAATCATTGGCTCGAATGCACCGCCCCGGAGTGTGATTAGTCTATTGTGCCTGCCTTTGAAAACAAAAGGCCGTGAGGATTACACTCACGGCCTTTTTTTTAATTTTCTCCGTGACCTCTGTGGCTGTTTTTTCTTTGCGTCTTTGCAGCTTAGTGACTATACTTTCTTACCTATGAAAGTACGCAGCGCTAAAATTACCGACGCCAAAGCCGTTTATTCTCTGATTAACTCTTATGCCGAGCGGGATAAGATGTTGTTTCGGTCGATGGCTGATATTTACGAGAACCTGCAATCCTTTACCGTCGCTGAACTCGATGGCAGGGTGGTCGGCTGCTGTGCCCTGCAGATTATCTGGTCGGACCTGGCGGAAATAAAATCGTTAGCTGTTGATGAAGGACACAAAAACCAGGGAGTTGGCAAATCGCTTGTGGCCGCTGCCCTTGAACAGGCGGCTCAGCTTGATTTGCCAAAGGTTTTTGCCCTTACATTAGACCCTGCCTTTTTTGAGAAGCTGGGTTTTGAAGTGGTCGAGAAGGATTCACTTCCAATGAAAGTTTGGAGCGACTGCGCTAAATGCCCGAAACAGCAAAATTGCGACGAAACAGCCGTTATAAAAACCGTATTGCGTGATGCGTGAATCGTATCTCGAAGGACATACAATCTGACATTTCCCATTTCACCCTGTTAGAGACTTACAACAAAACATTTTTTGTTTCCTCAAATCAACATATATTTATAAACCATTTCAACTTCACGCAAATACAATGAGCCTCTAATGGGGTAAACGGTTACAGAACATAATTTTCTCCGTACGGCCTCAATAATTTTACAAAAATCACTTTGAACTATCAAGGGACTCGTGGAACAGGGATTTCGATACGAGAAGGACTGTTTAAGGCACTCTAACAAAACCCGGCTCGTCATTTCGAGCGCAGTCGAGAAATCTATTAAAATAGTTGCGCCAAGCGGTTCCTTGTTTTGCAAGTCAGGTTTTGTTAGAGTCCCTAAGTAAAAAAGAGGAAACAACTTGTATCGGTAATGGAAATTCTGGAGGGAATCCGAACCGATTCGACGTGAAAAGAGCGAGGAAAATAGATACCATGAACACTCAAAACTATTTTGCCCTGCATTTCCTTCGCAAAGCTAAACCACCCAAACCAAGCAGCAAAAGCGTTGCTGGTTCGGGAACAACCTCAAAATTATCAAATCGAGTATCTATAACCATTCCGGAGGTCTCCGTCGCAGCCTGTATGGTAAAGCTTATGTCACCCCCCATTTGAGCACTCAGGGAACCTACGAGAATATCATCGACATACCCTGTCAGAGTCTGCGCAGCGAAGTCGTATGTAAGTTTCATCCTGTGGAATGTTGTTCCTTCGTCACCAAATGGAGCAAGCGAAGTGCTGAACTGAGATGGATTCCATGTTTGAACTCGATAAAAGATATCATAAGAGTAAAAAATGCCGACAGTCTGATCCCAACCAGTGGTAGTGTCGTAGGAATGCGCCTGTAAATAGACCAGGCGTGTACCTGAACCAGAAAATTGAGGTACACGAAAATCTACTGCAACTTCGAAGTCGCCCTCAGGAAAATCACGCTCTGTATAAAGGCCGTTTCCATGCCCCCAACCACTTTGGACAGTTGTTCCTTGAATCCGAAGTTCCCCTCCAGTTTCCGCTATTGTACACCCGTTTTGTAGCACGTTCCACTCTGGATTTATAATTCCATCGCTGAAATCGTCGGATAATATTGTAGCGTTTGCATATGGGACTACAACACACAAAAGAACCTCGATGACTTCAAATAGAATAATCTTTCTTTTCACGAGTTTTCTCCTATCTTTACTTCTCCGAAAAAATACCGATTTCATTCACCGAAGGGATTGAGCTACTCGAAAGGAAGGCCGGAGGGACACCAAAACATCCTGATAAATGCCTTGAATCTCTTACTCCTCCTGCTTTTCATCACTCTAACCTCTTCTTTTGTTTTGTAAGTCGTACAGCACACTTACAAATCTTAACAAACACCCATTTTACCCCACCCACATCCGAAATGTCAAGAGAAAATTTGCGAAAATCTTAAATTTTTTGCAAATTTTTGAGATTTTCCCGGACGAACACCGATTTTAGGCCAAAAGCGCTGTTATTTTACAGCACGACCATTTCGGTATTTGAAGTTTGCCTTCGCCAGCCACAATAGCCTGCGATTATTATTGAGGGCTTTGAAGTAGTAGTTGAAAAAGGATTCGCCTCCAATGAAGGTCTGGAGCGACTGTGCTAAATGCCCAAAGCAGCAAAATTGCGATGAGATAGCAGTCATTAAGAAGCTAAAAACTGAGAGCTAAAAAATAAAAACCACAACTTAAAATTCAGAATTTTGAACTTTACGCTATGGTTTTGCGTTTTTCATTTTAAGCTTTTCGCTATCCGACCTGTCGTCTTTGGAACAGGGCGACAGCCGACAAAAGTATAGCCGTTGTATAGCACACGGCGTAGGTGGCGCTTATTGTGATATATTTTAGCGGGACCACAATTTCATTGCCCTCGCCGCTTTCGTAAATCGCATCGCTTATCCAGAAAATCTGCAAATTTGGCACCAGAAACCTGCCTATCCTGGCCCAGATATGAGCTTCGGCAAACCTGCCGAACGTGTAATCGCTTATAAGGCCTAACAAAAAAATCCCGATACAGGCCGAGAGCGTTACCACAATGTTGAACCTGGCTGAAAATGCTACCGCCAAAGCTACGATTATGATTGCAGCTAACAGCAGAAGTACCGCCCCATAGACGTCCAGTGCGTTTATGCCGTTATCCTGCGGGTTAAACTGCCAGTTTCGGTCGATGAGGGATAAGAACACTATGCCGAATGTAGCGAATATGCCAATCAGTACGATGGCTGTTGACGAGAATTTCCAGTCATAAACATAGTTGAAAAAAGCGCTTAGCAGAAATGCTGCTGCAACAACAACCGCCGCTGTGCTTATGACTGTCCAATCGTGCGGGTCATCTACGCCTTCAAGTACGCCGTGCCTGATTGCCATCAGCAGAGCGATAGTGCAGATGTAATGTGCCAGGACCACCGCAGCGGCCACACCGAAAAATTTCGCAATAATGAATATCGGACGTTGCACCGGCTTACTGAGGACGGTAGTTATGGTCTTATTTTCGATTTCCTCGGCCACAGCCCCCGATGCAGAAAATATTGCTATGAACAAGCTGGCCAAGAACAGCGTAGATAACCCTATCTCTCGCAAGAGTTTATTGTCGTCGCTCATTGTGTACATTGTCAGGGACGGACTTATAAAGAATAAAAACAGAGCTGCGACAATTATTACAGCATAGACCGGCTGTCTTAGTGTCTCTATAAAGGTGTTTTTTGCTATTGTAAATAGTTTCTTATGCATTATTTGTTTCTTGCTTTTAGCTGCTTTTCATACGACAGCAACCGCTGCAGTACGGTTTTAAGCAGCAACTTTTTTACAGTTGTCTCTATACTAAATAGATGATGTTTAGTATATTACACAACTTCGGAAAATTGTAAAGAGCTTGTATATATTGAATATATACCATAATTTATGGTTTTTTGTTCGAAGTACGGGACCGGAATAAAGAATGACAATATCGTCCAAACGCGCTGAATACATAGCTCTGGCTTCTTTGATTTTGAGCGTTGTGTTTTTCGGCATTGTCTTTTTTGTGGGCCGATGGAGTGGATTTTTCGCGCTCTCTGCAATTAGTTGGCTTATCCTCTCGGCGGCTCTGATTTGGTTCGTTCTCGTTATTCAGTTTCATCAACGGGCACTGGCCGAGCAGGAAAAGCTCGATATGAGCCAGTTGGCCGAGGGCAAGCAGGCTTCCACAATATTTCAAGCCAGGGGTGAGCGGGCTACTATGTTTGCTGTTGCTCAACGCCGCCTTGATTTGCTCGAAAAATGGTTCATTCCCATATTCTCAGCGATTATAGCCGCTTACCAGGTAGCCCTCGGGCTGTACTTATTAAAAGCTGTTCTGGCTGCCGCCGACTACGAGGGGAAACAACCCTTAGTTTGTGCTGCTTGTATGATGGCCATAGCGTTCGTCAGCTTCATAATTTCCCGCTATGCCACTGGTATGTCAGCCCAGTTGCAGTGGAAGCCCTTAAGGGCTGGCGGTAGCATTTTTCTCGGAATAGCCATTTTGTGTTTTGCGCTGGCTGTTGGCCTGGCGATGGCACAATTCAAGATTTTCGTCGTGATAAATGCAATCGACTTTATCGTCCCGGTCTTACTCCTTGTCTTAGGTGCAGAAACCACTCTGAATATCGTTCTCGACATCTACCGCCCAAGGCTGAAAGGCCAATATGCCAAAAGTGCTTTTGACAGCAGGCTGCTGGGGGTTATAAACGAGCCGGGCGGAATATTCCGGACCGCCGCAAGTGCCATCGATTACCAGTTTGGTTTTAAAGTTTCTCAAACCTGGTTTTATAAACTCCTCGAAAAGGCAATTGCACCTTTGATTCTTTTTGCTGCGGTTACGTTGTATCTGTTGAGTTGTATCGTCGTAGTAAACCCGAATGAAGAGGCAATAATAGAGCATCTCGGCAATCCCTTAAACGAGGCCGGCTGGGTCAGACGTGCCGAACCAGGATTGACTTTCAAATGGCCCTGGCCCATCGATATCGCCTACAAACATCCTACGAAAATGGTTTCAGAAATTAGTATTGGTTTTGTCCCTAAGTTCAAACCAGGTACTTATGAGCTGGACCGCGAGCCGCTGTTGTGGGGCAAAGCTCATTATGAGCAGGAATACCTTCTGCTCGTCGCCAGTGAACAGAAAAGCACAAAGCTGACCCCTGGGGCTGTCCCGGTAAGTCTCATAATTGCTACCGTTCCCGTTCAATACAGAATAAAGGATTTGTATTCTTTCATCTATAATCATAATGAGCCGGAAAAACTGCTTGAGTCTATCTGTTATCACGAGCTCACTAAGTTCGCGGCGAGCGCAAAGATTGAAGTGGATAGTGAAGCCAATATAAATCAGAGTCTGCTTGGAGCTGGTCGTGCCGAGGCCAAGCGCACTTTGACCAGCCGCATTCAGGCCGCCGCTGACAAAGCGGGCCTGGGTATTGAAATCGTATTTTTGGGCCTTCAGGGCATCCACCCGCCACCCGAAGTCGCAGAAGATTATCAAAAGGTTGTTGGTGCCGTCCAGAAGAAACAGGCACTCATCCTTAGTGCTCATGCGAAACGCAACAGAGATTTGAGTACCCTCGCAGGTTCTGTGGAAGACGCTGACAGGCTTTATAGTCTTGCAGCTGAATACCAGCGGGCTAAGGAGAAAAACAGGAGCGAGGAAATCGAAGAGCTTGCCAATGATTTGGATTTGGCCTTCGCAGAAGCAAAGGGCGATATCTTTAGCACATTGCGGGCAGCGCAAAGCTATGCCTTTGAAAAAGCGATACTTGCTCGCGCAACGGGACAGCGCTTTGCCAGCCAGCTTAAAGCGTACAGGGCTGCTGAGGAGATTTACAAACAGGAACAGAGATTGGCAGTTCTTGAAGAGGCCCTCGAGAACATACGAAAATATGTTGTAGTTGCCGACCGGAATGATACACAGGTTTTTATATTCGATGCCAAGGAAAAACTAACGCCCAGCTTATATGAATTAAGTGGCCTTGAGGAGAGTAGCGAAAAATGAAAAATATAACCATTACAATTTTTGCCATATTGATAGTTGCCGTTATGGTGTTGTATTTTGTCTCGTTCCAGGTCAGGGAGATAGAATCCGCCCTCATAACTACCTTTGGCAGGCCTACCCGTGAAATCACCGAGCCCGGCTGGTATTTCAAATGGCCGGCCCCAATCGAGCGGGTCTATAAATTTGATTCCCGAATGAGGGTCTTCGAAGCCGACCTCGGCGAGACAACAACCAAAGGGGCTGTGCCGATTATCGTAAACACCTACGTCGTTTGGAAAATTGCCGAGCCGCTCGCATTCTTCAATGCCGTTGGAACTATCAAGGAAGCCGAAGGAAAATTGCTCAGCCAGCTTAGTGATACGCAAAATAAGGTAATCGGTGGGCATTACTTCGCTGAATTTGTAAACAACGACCCTACAAAAATAAAGCTTGAAGATATTCAAGGCGAGATGCTTGCCGACCTTAAACAGCCCGTTAGAGCCGATTACGGCATTGAAATCAAAACCCTCGGGATAAAGCAGCTTAAAATCAGCGAGGATGTCAGCAAAGATGTCTTTGGACGGATGAGAGCTGAGAGGAACCGTAAGACCGAAGCTACTATCGCCGAAGGAAACGCCGAGGCTACCAAGATAAGAACCGACGCCGATTCAAAAAAGACGGAATTGCTTGCCGCCGCAGAGGCAAGAGCAAAGGCGATACGTGCTGAGGGCGACGCCGAGGCTGCAAAATATTATAAATTGCTCGAGGAAGACCCCGACTTCGCAATTTTTCTGCGGAAGATTGAAGCCCTTAAGAAATATTTGGAGAAAAGGTCAACCATTGTTTTCAGTGCTGATACAGAGCCGTTCGAGCTGTTAAGGGAAATGCCCGATATCAAACCGAAGAAATAATCCCGAGGATGTTAACCGGAACAAAATTTTAGGTGCTATGGCAGAACAAAATAACAAAAAGCTAATACCCCAATCGCCTGGAAAACCTGCTGGTGATGAGCTTGACGCCGCCGGTAAATCCCTGTCGGAGGCATTACGAATCAGCTTTATTATCCTGAAGATAATAATGGTTGTGCTCGTTGTTGTTTTTCTGGCCTCGGGTTTTAGGACCGTTGAGCCTGACGAGCAGGCACTTGTTTTAAGATTTGGGAAGATTCGCGGTGTAGGTGAAGATAGAATCCTTGGCCCGGGACTGAAGTGGGTGTTTCCATATCCGATAGACAAAATTGTAAAGATTCCCGTGGCTAAAAAGCAAAATTTGCCAATCAACTCGTTTTGGTATTACCAGAAACCGTCGGAGCTGCTCCCACAAAGCCCGCAAACCAGAATTCGAGTGCCGGCGACATTAAACCCTGTAATTGATGGCTATTGTATTACTCGGGGAGAGAAACCAGGTCAAGCCGTCGCCGCCTCTGTCAGCAGCGATTACAATCTTGTCCACTGCAAGTGGCAGCTAACCTATAAAATTGATGACCCCGAACGCTTCTTCAAAAATACTTATACAGAGGACGCAAAGCCGGGGCAAAGCTATGCTGAGGTTATAGCAAAAAGTATAAAGCCGTTATTGGGCTATCTGTTCGAGGATGCGGTTGTAACTGCGATGGTCAACTACACCATTGACGAGGCAATCTCAAGTCAGGATAGAATCCCAAAACACGTTAAAAAATTGTTGCAGGAAAAATTAGACCGGATAGAAAGTGGCATAGCGGTTATATCGGTCCAGCTCACCGACATAACCTGGCCTCGCCAGGTTGATGATGCGTTCCTGGCTTCTATCAAGGCAAGCCAGAAAAGTCAAAAAACCATTAGTGAAGCCAGGGGCTATGCTGAAAACACTCTTAACGAAACCGCAGGCCCCATCGCCGACCAGCTTTTTGAAGCTCTTAAGGATGAAACTACCCCCGAACTTGTCCTGAGCGCAGTCGAAGGAGAGGAGAAAGAACTACTGTGGTCTCAATTGGCCGGCCAGGCTCAGGAAAAAATCGCCGGCGCCCGGGCATATAGAACGAAAGTGGTGGAAACCGCCAAGGCAAATGCAGAATACCTCCAAAAATTACTGCCCGAATATCGTAAACGACCCGAGCTTGTTATTCAAAAAATCTATCAGGACGCCATAGAATACGTCCTTAGCAACGTAGACGAGAAAATTGTAATTCAACCTGCTGAAGGGACCAAAGGCAGGGAGATTAGAGTTCTCTTGAACAGAGACCCAATGATAAAACCGGAATCCGAGCAGGAGTAAAACGCGTCGAAATTGAAATATGGCTCATGAGCACCTACATTTGAAAGAAGATATTACCGCTGAGTACACCCGCGGCAAGCAAATTCGCGTAAGCATAGCAATGCTGGGCACGTTGGCAGGCGGAGTACTGCTGATAAACAGTTGGTTAGCCAGATTCTTTTACGGCAGCGGCAGTTTCAATACCGAGTTTCTGGCGATGGCTGGCGCAATACTGCTTGGTGCACCCATCGTTCTGCACGCAATAAAGAGTCTTGTAAAAAAACAGATGCATATGGATGAATTGGTGGCTTTGGCAATAATTGCTGCTTTTGCCACACAAAACTATGTCACCGCAGGTGTCGTCGCTTTTTTTATGCTTCTGAGCCAGCTCATAGAAAGCCGAACTGCCCTCGGTGCCCGTGCTTCCATTGAGTCACTTATTAAACTCACACCTACCAGAGCAAACCTGATCGAGCAGGATGGCTCTGAAAGGGAAGTGAAGGTTAGTGTCCTTCGCCCCGGAGATTGCATCAGGGTCAGGCCGGGCGACAACATATCCGCCGACGGCGAAGTTATAAAAGGCCTCAGTTCTGTTAATGAAGCGACAATAACCGGCGAATCCTTGCCCGTTGATAAAGTGCCGGGAATGCAGGTCTTCGCCGGAACGACAAACCTTACCGGCGGTCTCGATATCACAGTAACGAAAGCCGGAAAAGATACGACTCTTGGTAAAGTCCAGTCATTGATTATACAGGCCGAACAGACAAAGATACCGATTATGCGCATAATCGACAGCTATGTTAAGTGGTACACGCCGACCATATTGATGATTGCCGGCATCGTCTTGTTCTTCACCAGCGATATTAACAGAGCGATTACGATACTTGTTATTTCCTGCCCCTGTGCGTTGATTTTAGCCACGCCGACGGCGATGGTAGCGGCAATTTCAGCTTCAGCGAGACTTGGAGTCCTGATAAAGAACGTTGCTGACCTTGAGATTGCTGGCAAGATGACGGCGATGGTCTTTGACAAGACCGGCACGGTAACGACCGGCCGGCTGTATGTGACGAAGCTGACGCCCGCTGAAGACGTTGAGCCGGCTGAACTGCTCTCAGTTGCTGCTTCCGCAGAACAGATGAGTAAACACCCCGCAGCAAGAGCACTGCAGGAGGTAGCAAAAGAGGCAAACCTTACACTGCCTGCGACGGACAACTTTAAAGAGACCCCCGGAAAAGGCGTAACCGCCCTCGTTGACTCCGCCGGAATTATTGTCGGAAGAGACACATTTCTGAAGGAAAACAACGTCGATATTACCAACGTCTCCGACCCTGCCCTTCATGAAGAGCAGGGCTTCAGTACTCTCTATGTGGCAAAGGATTCCAGGTGCATCGGCTGGATTGGCTTGCAGGACAAAACCAGGCCGGAAGCCAGGCAGGCCGTTGCGGAGCTGCTTGACCTCGGCATAAAAAGGATAACTATGCTCACCGGAGACAGAGATGAGGTTGCCAACCGTGTCGCTGCTGAGCTGGGCTGCACCGATTTTAAAGCCCACTGTTTGCCGCAGGACAAACTCTCGATTGTTGAGCAAATTAAAACCGATGGACACACCGTCGCCGTGGTTGGTGACGGCATAAATGATGCACCGGCTCTGGCGGCAGGCGACCTTGGCATCGCTATGGGCGCCGCAGGAAGCGATGTCGCTATAAATTCCGCTTCCATTGCACTTATGAGCAACGATTTGAAGCGGCTGCCTTTCCTTGTTCGCCTTTCGCGAAAAACCAGGGGCGTTATCAATCAGAACCTTTGCTTCGGAATTATTTTTATCATTCTTGGTGTTGCTGCCGCTGCCGCTGCGTGGCTGCCGGCCATTTATGCTGCCGTTCTGCATTTCGTTGGCTCATTGATTGTTGTTTTTAATAGTGCAAGGCTTGTGCGATACGGCGAGGAGCTCAGCCACGAACCGTAATTACGATACGTCAAGTGCATCTCATTCAAGATATGAAATACGAGATATGAGACTATGGAATATGCCATTGAAACTTTTTCTTTGACCAAAATTTTCTCCGACTGGTGGGGCAGGGACAAGGTTTATGCCGTTGATGACCTGAGTTTACAGATTCGGTACAATGAAGTGTTTGGCCTTTTGGGTCCCAATGGGTCAGGCAAAACGACAACACTGAAAATGCTGCTCGGCTTGCTTTATCCCACAAAGGGAAGAGCTTTATGTCTCGGCGGGGATGCCACCGACCCTAAAATTAACGCTCGCATAGGCTTTATGCCCGAAGAGTCCTATCTTTACAGGTATTTGAATGCTCGTGAAACATTAGACTTTTACGGCAGATTATTCGGCCTGCCCGCCAAAGTGCGGAAAATGCGAATCGAAGCACTGCTTGATACGGTCGGCCTAAAGGCCGTCGCAAACAGACCTGTTGGAACCTTTTCAAAAGGTATGGCACGAAGAATCGCCTTGGCACAGGCCCTGATAAACGACCCGGACCTGTTAATGATGGATGAGCCGACAACAGGGCTTGACCCTATCGGAACAAGACAGATAAAGGATTTAATCTTGCAGCTTGCAAAACGCGGTAAAACAGTCTTGCTTTGCAGTCATTTGCTTGCTGATGTCGAGGATGTGTGCGATAGAATTGCGATTCTTTACGGCGGCAAAATCCAGTCTGAAGGTAAAGTCAAAGAGCTTTTGCAGCAGACAGACAAGAAGCAAATTACCACCGGCTCCATCAGCGATACCGCTGTCGAGAGAATAAAGCGGATAGTCCGGGACGAACAGGCTGACTGTGTTGTCTCCTCGCCAATGGATAAGCTCGAAACATTTTTCATCAGAACCGTTGCCGAAGCCCAGCAGCTTTCCTCACCCACAAGTGGTGCAGTTAGTACTACCCAAATCGGCCATTTTCTCGCCCCTGAAGCTCGTCCTGAAAACATACTCGATAAACTTGTCTCCACGCCGGTATCGAGGGAAGTCCCCACGGAACCTGCAACAACAAAGCAGGTTGCCCCCGTTGAAACTTCCCAAGCTAAGCCCGACGAGAAGTTGCTTGGCAAGCTGACCGAGCAGCCCGAACCAGCCGAATCCAAACCCGTCGTCAAAACAAAACCGGTTGAACCCAAAGCTCCTCAGAAGGAGCAAATCAAAAAGAGCATTTTAGACCGTCTTGCAGAGTGCTCATCGAACCAGAATGCCGACAGAGAACAAACTGACAGACCGCAGGCAGGAGACTCAGGCAATGCGTAGTATCTGGGCTGTCGCCGTAAATACTCTAAAACAGGCCCTGAGGATGAAAGTTGCCGTTGTCTTTATAGTCCTGCTGATTGTCCTGCTCCCTGCTATGGGTATTTCGATGACAGGCGATGGCACCCTGAAAGGCAGACTCCAGACCTTTGTCAGCTATGGCTTTTCGCTCACCAGTTTTTTACTCTGTTTGCTCACTATAGTGGTCTCAATTTATTCACTGACCAGCGAAATCCAGCAAAAACAAATATACACCGTTGTCACCAAGCCCATTCGTCGTTTTCAGTTTCTTTTTGGCAAACTGCTCGGTGTAGTATTATTGGATGTGGTTTTGCTCGCACTCTTTTCTGCTGTAATATACGCCGTTATTATTTACACGCCGAAATTTTACAGAGCGAGCCGGCTCGAACGTGCACGCGCCGATAACGAATTTTTCACTGCCCGGGCGGGCTTAACTCCTGCCGAAGTCGATGTCGCACAGGAGGTCATTGATACCTATAACAGACTCGAAAAAGCCGGACAGTTGCCCCCCGGTGTTTCTGACAATAAAGTCTCACGTGAAAGTTACATTAAAGCTCTTACCCAGAGGATAAAACTTGGCAAGAGGGCTGCTGCGGTTGGTCACGAGTTGGTTTGGGAATTTAATAACGTTAAACCTCTCGACCCTAATCAGAGTTTATTTATAAGATTCAAATATGATGTTTCGGTAAATCCCCCTGACCTGCAGGTATTTGGCAGATGGTTCGCAGGTGATGACCGACAGGTCAAATATGGTGCGAACGTTCAAACGCCGATTTATACTTTTGATCGCAAGGACCTTATTCGCACTTTTTATGAGATGGAGGTCCCTGCCGACTCCGTGGCGGAAGATGGTTATCTGGCTGTTGGGTTCTTCAATGTCCCACTAAACAATACTGTCGTAATCTTTCCGCCTCAAGAGGGCCTGGAGGTGCTGTATAAAGCCGATACCTTCACCGCCAATTTTCTAAGAGCTGTTTTTCTAATCTTGTTTCGTTTGATTTTCCTTGCTTGTTTGGGAATATTAGCCTCGACTTTCCTCTCGTTCCCCGTGGCCGTATTGCTGTCTCTTGCTGTCTTTTTCACCGGAACTATCAGCGGTTTCTGTTTGGAATCCTTTGATTTTCTAAGCGAAAACTTAAGCAGCGTGTATTCCTATACTGTCAGGCCGATTGTTCAGCTCTTGCCGCAGTTTGATAAATTCAACCCCACAAAATTCCTGGTACCTGCGCGATTATTGAGCTGGTCTTTATTGGCCAAGGCCGCTTTGTATATGATTTGTATTAAGGCGGTTTTATTATGGCTTGCGGCCTTACTTATTTTCAATTGTAAAGAAATTGCGAAAGTTATAGTTTAAAAAAACTAAATAAAGTATCACTAAAGCTCTTTAGTCTCTAAATCTTTACTTTTCTTATGCATTTGCGTGACACAATAATTTGGTCTGTTTGCATTGTACTTGCGGCCTCTTTACTTATTACCGCAGGTATGCAGCTTGATTTCATAAATTCCCAGCGACAGGAAATGAAGTTGATAATCAACGAGCCGCTTGAAAATGCTCCGCCTTCGCTTGTCTTTGCAACTGTCGCAATGGGGGCTTTTCGAGGTCTGCTCGTGGATATCTTATGGCTGCGGGCGGACAGACTGAAAGACCAGGGCGAATTCTTCGATGCGAGACAGGTTGCAGAGTGGATAACCATTTTACAGCCTCGTTTCGCATCTGTCTGGGAGTTTCAGGCCTGGAATATGGCCTATAACATCTCTGTTGCTATCCCTGCAACCCAGCCGGAAGAACGATGGCGATGGGTCAAGAA
>Ga0315543_1000660_pt1 | contig 40971 bp, 30 predicted proteins | sample SalMarSW160210MG_2_FD_203098 | JGI IMG/M metagenome (GOLD analysis project Ga0315543, IMG submission 203098) | Salt marsh sediment microbial communities from the Plum Island Ecosystem LTER, Massachusetts, United States - Salt Marsh Sediment SW1601-210 ...
GCAAGAATCACTGTCCGGAATCAGCAGGAATCAATGTCCGCTTTACGCAAGAATCACTGTCCGGAATGGCCAGGAATCACTGTCCGGATTGGGCAAGAATATGCAATTGGGAGATTATAAAGAACGACCTAACTAATGTTGAAATTTTGATGTAGTTCGAAAGTGAGATATCTTGAAACCCGCACTACGCTTATACTGAACCGTTATGCAGCAAAAAAGGGTGACGCATATTTGAAATGTCTCGCTGCATAACCACTGTTGATTATAAAAGTATAATAACCTGGTCCCAAGTTACCATTAAGGGATTTTGGGAGAATAATTCAAAAAAGTTATGTAAATTGTTAATTGCATAATCATGATCTACTAACCAGACAATAAATCTAAAAATGGAGGTTCATTATTAGCTTTATTGATCATAAAATAGGTGGGCAACATTTTGAATAAATGACATTGGAGACAGCAATGATAAAAGACAAAGAAATTCCATTTGACAAGTTTGAGGCACTTGACGATGAAGTACGTGCTTCAATCAAACTCATTCATTCAGGACTTGCTGAATTACAAAACGTCAATGGTGGTAATGACTTCTATTACCTCCCATTTCTCCTGCTGTCTAATGGCTTTGAAAAACTTCTCAAACTCTTCATTTGCTTCTACCATTGGGAGCAGTACGGGCAATTCCCGACAATGGAAGATTTCAAAAAGAAAAAGAATGACAATGGACACAACTTGCTATTCTTAAAAGAAAAAATAACTACTGACTATTTCGTTGCAAGTACACCAGCTTTAAAGAAAGACCTTAATATCTTGATAAACGATAAAACACTTAATCAGCTCATTGACTTTTTAGGAGAGTTCGGACAATCTTCGAGATATTATAATCTTGACGTAATCATCTCAAAGCCAAAACGAAATAGCAAGGACATCAAACAACTCTGGGAAAGAATGGAGACCTACTTATTGCTGGCAGACATGGAGTTGTCTAACAAGTTCAAACTTGAAGAGATAAAAAAGAAAAACGAACAAGTTAAAGTCAAGATAATTGTGCTGCTAGAGATATTAGCAAGAGCCTTGACAAGGCAATTCATCTTCGGCAAATTAGGACAAGCACAAAGGTTTAAAGGTACAATAGGGACATTTCTATCTCTCAACGATGATGAACTTGGACAAAGAGATTACCGAGAATTAATATAATGAAAAATAAAAACGTTGCCCAAAGTGCGGTATAGCCAATAAAGATTTCAGTGTTTTACGGTACGAAGTAGACTGCATCAAAGTTCGTCGCAAATGATAGATTAATTGCCCGCAATCCCTCACTGGCCATACCGCCATACGTTGTGTGAATTTTTAAGTATCAACAACAAATTTAATACTGATCCGCTAATAATATGGCAATACGAGAAAAAGTAAAAAGGAAGTTATGGGCTTCATCTGGAGGATTTTGTGCGAATCCTGATTGTCATGCACACCTGTTTCCATTCAATGGTGCAATTACAAATATTGAAGAATTAGCTCATATAATTGGCAAAAAGAAAAAAAGTCCAAGGGGTGACTGTCAAATGCCTTTAAATGAGCGTGACGAATTTGAAAACATTGTGTTATTATGTCCCACATGTCATTCAATTATTGATAAAAATCCTACCCAGTTTACTGAATCAACGATAAAAGAATGGAAATTAAACCATGAAGATTCTATAAGATACTTATTCGTTGAGCAGAAATTTAAGTCTAGGGCAGAAATCCGAAGATACCTTGAACCAATATTAGCTGAAAACAGGTATATTTTTGAGAATTTTGGACCCAATTCAGATAATGCATTGAATGACCAATTAGCTACAGAGTTGATTTGGGATAAAATGGCTAGAACTAAATTATTACCAAATAATAGGAAGATTGAAAAGGTAATTGAAATTAATCAAGATTTACTTCAAGGAAATGAGAACCGCCTATTTGCTGAGTTTAAAATACACAGAGAAGAATTCGAGTATAACAAAGTGTCGGGTGATGTTAATGCTACAGCACCTACTTTCCCTGAAAATTTTGAAAATATATTTAAATGAGAAAAAGCAATAGACAATCAGTCATTAAATCAAGTAAGTCATACTTTGAAAAAGGTATGAATGGTCACCAGGCAGTTGAAAGCGTTATTGATTTGGGTGATAATAAATACTTGCTAAAAAGGACAAATGACAGACCTGATCTTACAGTCTTAATTGCTGACATTTATATTGTTGGAGCAATTGACATATTTGAGATTAATCCTACTCGAAATGGAATTGACTGTATAGTATTGGTTGGATTCTTTAATAGATACTCAAGATCTGCAAAAGAAACTGCAAAGGGAATGAATGTGGGCTTATTCAACAATAGAGAATTTTTTGGTGCAGTAAATTGTACTGGGGAAGCATTCCTTAATTATGAAAAAAAGAAGAAAAATGATTAATCTAAAATTGGTCCCAACAGATTATATCGATTTATATTTGTTTGGCTCAGCAGTATATTCTGAAAATCCTACAGATATAGATGTTGCGATAATATATGAAGAGGGCAAACTAAGTGTTGATGAATTAGTAAAATATCGTTATGATTTAGAAAAGACACTATCAGAAATGACAGGTTGTTCTGTCGATACTATTTTGTTATCAACTGAGGAAGAAAAAGAAATGGAGTTTCTCTCGAATGCTAAATGCCGAAAAATCTAAAACTACACTCAATATGCGATATAATTAATAGGTTTGTCACGGTTTTGCATATTCTCTCTCCAATTCTCCTAAACATAAAAAAGGGTGACGCATATTGAAATGTCTCGCTGCATTTCTACGTTGCTGTAGAATAGTGATGCGCCACCCTAAACTCAATGCATTTGTGCAATGTCTGAACTATAGAATCTACTACCTGGAGTAGCAATTGGAAAGAATGCATCGAGCATTACTAAGTTAAGAAATATTGTCCAATTAATAATGCAATAACCTGGTCCCAAGTTACCGGGAAGGGATTTTGAGAAGTATAATTCATAAAAGTTTCATAAATTGCATACTGCAATGCAATGAGTGATAACGGCTTTCACAAATTTAGGCTAAATAAAATGCAATTCAATGAAAACACAAGTAGGAACCGTTGATGCCACACCATCGAAACGATTATACCTATCTATTATCGCAGACTATGATTTAAATAAAGCTATTTGCGAACTCATAGATAATGCGTTAGATATATGGACTATGACCGAAAGGAGAAAGCCTGTTGAAATTACAGTTAACCTAGATGACAATCAGCAAACAATTTTTGTTAAAGATAATGCTGGAGGAATAAGTAAATCAGATCTACCTTATATAGTAGGACCTGGACATACCAGCAACCCAGAGACATCCCCGATAATAGGAATATTTGGTGTTGGAACAAAACGAGCAGTTGTTGCATTGGCACAAGATATAAAAATCAAGACAGGCAAAATAAATTCTAAATCTTATCAAGTTGAATTTGATGATAATTGGTTAGAAAATCGAGATGACTGGAAACTGCCTGTTTATGAAATCGATGAAATTCTTAATGGCCAGACTGTAATTGAATTACAAAAATTAAGAATTAAGATCACCAAGGAAAGACTTAACTATCTTAAGAAACATCTTCAAAGCACCTATGCACGTTTTTTAGAAAATAGAGATGTAATAATTAAACTAAATTCTGAAAGATTAAGCCCAATATTATATGAGAATTGGTCATACCCTCCGGGTTATGAACCGAGAAGATATACAGGCAAACTTAATACGAAAACCGGATCCGAGATAGATGTTAATGTTTTGGCAGGATTAACTTTAGAATCAAGTCCTACAGGTGGAGAATATGGAGTTTATTTTTATTGTAATGATCGACTAATTGTTAAGGGATTGAAAAGCTTTGATGTTGGATTTTCTACCGGATTAGCTGGAAAACCTCATCCAAAAATTTCATTAACGAGAGTAATAGTATCCCTTAATGGTGAAGCTAAATTAATGCCCTGGAATAGTAGCAAATCAGAAATAAATACTAATCATGAAGTTTTTGTTGCACTTCAAAAATGGTTGGTACAAGTTGTTAAAGATTATGCTTCTCTATCTAGGAGATTCCAAGGTGACTGGCCAGAACAAGTCTTTAAATATCCAAAAGGAAAGACGGTTGATGTAAAAATAGACAATTTTCCAGCTGCAAATACTTCATACTTGCCCCCTTTACCAGTATCAAGGCCACGCTATGGGGATATAATCAAGCAAAAAAACAAAAATATTGCTAAAACAAAACCATGGACGAAAGGTATTTATGAAGGAATCATTGCTGTCGATTTAATATTTAAACAGAACCTGGAACAGAAAAACAGAATTTGTTTACTGCTCTTGGACAGTAATTTAGAGATTGCATTTAAAGAATATTTAGTTAATGAATCCGGGCATCCTTATAATGATCAGCAGCTTGAACATATTTTTAAGAATAGATATTCTGTTCATGATGAAGTAAAAAAATATATTAAAATTAAACAGGATATATGGAAGAAGTTAGATTATTATTATAAGATTAGGTGTGAGCTCATTCATAAAAGGTCAACTGCTACACTTAGTGATGATGACGTACTTGATTATAGAGAAACTGTTGAGGCTATTTTTAAGAAGTTATACAAACTCAAATTTGACAAATAAGTTTAGTAAAGTTATAGTTGTAATGACTTACTAAATTTCTCCTATGCTATAGAAAAAGCATGTGTCCTCCTAATCTCAATAAATTAAACAACAACAATTAATTGTGCAATAACCTGGCCCCATGTTACCTGTTGGAAATTTGGGGACATTTAATCTGAAATCTATTAACTTAGATGAAATAAATAAACCAATCTATTCCGACAATGAATCATGATAAATATATTAAAATAGATGAAACATTTGATGTTAAGACCAATAATAGAGGTGATATATTCAGACAGGTTGTTTTTAGAGATCTACAAAATGATAAGAGAATAAAATATACCTTATTTAAAGATTCTCATAATAGGTTATGGAAAATGCTATTAAAAGGTCCTATAAATAATAAATTACTGGGTGAAATAAAAACTATAAAAATTACAGATGAGCTGCTTAGAGATTCTGGTTACAAAATAGATGAACTCTCTATAGATATTGGCGATGAGATTGACATTTTAGTTTGGTGGATGGATGGTAATAAGTCTCTTCCAGAGGATGTAAGAATAAGATGGTCATTTAGTAAGCAAGTATATAAATACAGATACAAAATCCCTTGAAACATAGTATTAATTAATGATTCCTAATTCCTTAAACATATAAATAACAGTCAATCAGCTACATAATAATACATAAATTTCTATATCCTTGAGCTAGTGCCATTTACAGCCGGCCTAAGCCATTATCTATACCTGTGTAATGGTATACAATCAAAAAACATAAATTTGTCTTAAAACGCTTATAAGCAGCATTATAAAGCATTTTGTAAAATATCAGTGTATTATAACTAATTGTATATCAGCAATATGATGAAATAGGGTGAAATACGATGAAATTAGATTCTGTTTCACCTATGTTTCACCTTACCTAAAAATAAAAAGGAGCTAGAATTCTCTAACTCCTTGGTATTCAATTGTGGGTAGTACTGGATTCGAACCAGTGACCCCCTGCTTGTAAGGCAGGTGCTCTGAACCAGCTGAGCTAACCACCCCAAATGAGAGTGCAAATATAATCCAAAAAATCTATTCATAAAAAAATTCTTCTGAATTATTGGTGCAACTGCATTTCGGTAAGTATATGTGCCATATAACCAGATAAATATGAGTCCCATGTATGAACTGTGAAGTAATAATAAAATCTACGATTATGTCAAAAACAGAAACCTGCCAGGTATGGATTTTTACTAAATTTTTATGTATTGTGCATAAATTGTGAGAAATGGGGCCTTTATCATGATAAATGGATGCAACTTAATTCGTAATTTCACTGTCAAAAGAAAGAAATATATTGTTGAACAGAAATGGTTTATGTTAATTGAATAAATTAACTATTTTAAAAAATTGATAAATGACCTGACTTTTTGCTTTATAATCAAGTGATTAAATAGTCGGGTATCAAATTTTTTTATTTTATATGATATACCATCACAGAAGACCTAACTAGATATGAAAAGAAGTATCAAACTTTTACTGATTGGTTCATTACTTATTTTAAATGGCTTACTGCTTAAGGGTCAGACCACATATACCTCTGCCACATCCGGGAGATGGAGCGATGGTACTACCTGGATTGGCGGTGTGGCACCGGGCTCAAATGATAATGCCATTATTGCTTCAGGAACAACAGTCACCCTCTTTGGATCAGATGCTACTATCAACGATCTGACAATTGAACCTGGCGGGGTGGTTAATGCAGATGACAGGACCCTGACCGTGAATGGCAAATTCATTGTGGATGGTAGCTTCACATCTAAAAACATTAGTGCAAAAGATTTAGTATTTAACGGTGATACACTGGGGGGAACAGGAATTATAAAAGTCGATTATGCAGACAGGGACTTATTAATTAATGCAAATGCAGTCATCCTGTCTTCAAGCAATCTTAAAGTATATGGAAAAGTCAGCCTGGGAAATTCCGTTACACTTACTAATAAAGGTAAAATTGAGATTACCGGTAATTTAAACGGTATTAATGCCACAACATCCATATGGACTAATTCTGATGGTTCATATCTCGCCATCGGTGGCAGCCTGATGGCAACCGGGGTAATGAATGCTTCATCCCCCGGGAATACGATCGAATACAACAATTTCGGGGACCAGGATATTAAACTGCCATCTGGTGCAACATACCACAACCTTAAACTCAGAGGTGCCGGAAATAAGGACTTGCCTGGATCCCTTGTGATAAACGGGAATATAGAAATTTACAATTCGGCCACACTTGAAAGCAATAATTTTAATATAGATATCAAAGGTAACTGGACTAACTTTTCAGAATTTGCTCAGGGTGCGGGGCGTGTATCCTTTAGCGGTGCAGGGAACCAGACTATCAACAATCCAATGCTTGAACGATTTTATAATTTCAGGCTGAATAAAAGCTCCGGTGAACTCATACTGGAAAATGATATTATTATTGAGAATATTCTTTCAATGGTCACCGGTGTGATTAACTCATCCGGTAATAAACTTACCCTGGGAACAGGAACAGCTACGGGAGAACTGGGTAGCCTGTCATATTTTGGGGGTTATATAAGGGGTAAGTTTGAGCGTTGGATAAATAATACGGGATCGCATGACTTTCCGGTTGGTAATATAAATGCCCAGAGATTAGTGATAAATATTAACGGGTTGAATTCCGGTGGTACCCTTTTAGCTGAATTTACCGGTAATGATCCCTGGAATAATGGTCTTCCGCTTGATGATGCAGGCACTACAATATATAATACTTTCGTTGAAGGATACTGGTCATTGGATTACGATAACGGATTTAATTTAGGAGGGGCCAGTAATTATAATTTACAATTAAGCGGGCTTGGATTTGCTTCCTTCCCAATCGATAATAATACACGTATCCTTACAAGAACAGGTGCAGCAGGTGACTGGCAGGCCAGGGGATCACATGTGGCAGGTACCGGTGTTACAGCCAGAAGGAATGGCCTGAAAACACTACCCGCCCATTATGCTTTTGGAGATGACACAGATTGTGTCAAACCTGTCACTTCAGCAATAACAGGACCGGTTGATGTATGTGCCGGGCAAACCGGAGTAGCATATTCAGTAACGGATAACCCTCCCAATACCTACCAGTGGACTGTAACAGGCGGAGTGCAGGCTTCAGGCGGGAATACAAACAGCATTACCGTTGACTGGGATGCTGTTGGAACTGATGATGCCAGTGTGGCTGTAGTTGAATCAAACACCTGCAGCAACGGAGCCCCGGTTGTGCTCCCGGTAATATTGCATTCTGTACCGCCGGAATCAGTTAGAGGCATAACTGTTTTAGCCGAATATTCAACAGGTGTGGCTTATTCAGTTCCGTCAAGACCGGGTTATACCTACCAGTGGTCTGTAACTGGTGGTTCACAGGTGTCAGGAGGTAATACAAACAGTATATCAGTTGACTGGGATGCAGCCGGAACCGGTAATGTTTCGGTGGTTGCCGAACTGCCAGGTTGTCCGCAGGCGCCCTCTGTTGATCTTGAAGTCAGGTTATACGGTATTATCGAGAGTATACAAACCGGTGATTGGGATGATCCCGGCACATGGGATTGTAACTGCATACCCCTGGGTACGGATAATGTAAGAGTCAATAATGGTCATACCGTTACCCTGCCTGATGCAGATAATACAGAAATAAATAATTTGATCATAGAATCAGGCGGGATCGTAAATTATAATACCAGGCCTTTTGTGATACATGGTGATTTTATTTTAGATGGTATATACCAGGGCGGAGCAGACAGGGATTTAAGCCTTGACGGGATAGATACTGAAATCGATGGTGAGGGAACAGTTGCGGGAGGCTTGACTATTCCTGCCGGTAATAAATCAATATCTTCCGGAAGCACACTCACTATCAATGCAGGTGATATTACATTGGGCGCCAGTGTTTTTGTAACCAACAACGGTAGCATAACAATAGACGGAGATATTATTGGTGCGGATGTAGCAACTACATGGATAAACTCTGAAAATTCGATTATGGAAATAACAGGTGACCTGCTGGCAACAGGCACCTTGAGAGCTTTTGCCAGGGGGAACCTTGTTGATTATAATGGAGCTGACCAGACAATTAAAACACCATTTAATTCTGTTTATAATGACCTTTCTTCAAGTGGATCAGGTATTAAAACACTGTCAAATTCAGTTAACATTGAAGGAGATCTTCTGATAAACGGAACAAGTACCCTGGATGTAAGCCTGAATAATTATTCAATTAATATTGCCGGTGACTGGACTAATAATGGTGCCACTTTTGAACCCAGGACATCCGTTGTTACTTTCAACGGGGTTACCGACCAGACAATTACAGGGGTGGAAAATTATTACAACCTGGTTTATTCCAATACATACGGAGATTTAGTCCTGGCAGATAATGTGGTAGTCGGAAATAATCTTCAGATGGCCGGCAGAAATATCGTAACCGGTTCCAGTATTATTACTATCGGAACTGACGCAGCCAATATTGGTTCACTGACTTATGTTTCCGGTATTGTGACAGGGAGAATGGAGAGATGGATCAATTCCTTTGGCAACACTTTTTTCCCGGTAGGTATAACCACTTCATATCACCTGGCCAGCCTGTATGTTAACCTGTTAAATAATCCGGGATCTGTGATAGTTGAATTTTTGCCTGTTGATCCGGGATCAGCAGGACTTCCACTGGTCGATGTTACAACAGATATTGCATACCAGTTTACCGATGGCTACTGGAATTTTACTGCAGCAAATGGTTTTAACCTGGCCAATTATAATCTTGACTTACAGGCAACTAATTTCATAAGTTATCCGCTCAATATAAATTCACGGATACTGAAAAGAACAAATAACCTGGATTGGTCATTCGATGGTAATCATGTTGCAGCTGTACCACCCCATGTCTACAGGTATTTTCTGGTAAACGGAATTTCGACACTTGGTACACAGTTCGGCATTGGTTATGCCTGTGCTCCTTTTACAATAGATGCTGTTATAACTGAACCAACATGTTTTGGATCTGCCGATGGTGCTATAGACATTACACCTTCAGGAGGTGCAAGCCCTTATACATTTTTATGGTCACCGGGTGGTCAGACCACAGAGGATATTTCAGGCCTCACAGCAGGCAACTATAGTGTTGGGGTAACTGATGCACTGGCATGTGTTACTCCTGAAACATTTAATGTGTCACAACCAAATGAAATAGTTGTGGATTATATTGTAACAGATGTTGAGTGCGCCGGAGATACTGATGGTGCAATTGATATTTCCGTTTCAGGAGGCACAGCACCATATACATACTTATGGACTACCTCAGACGGAAGCGGATTATCGCCATCCGATGAAGATCAGACCGGGTTAACAGATGGAACTTATACAGTGACAATTGTGGATGTAAACGGTTGCACAGGAGTTGAAGATATTATAGTTGCTGTAAGTGATGTCACACCTCCGGTGATAATATGCCCGGGTAACCTCTCAGCGGTATGTGATATTTCTGAACAACCGGCCTACCTTACATATGCTGATTTTACTGCAGCCGGCGGAACAGCAACAGATAACTGTAATGTAGACACAGATAGTTTTATACTGCTTTCTGAAAACTCCGACGGTAATACATGCCCGGAAATTATTACAAGAACATACCGGATATCTGATGTTAACGGTAATAGCCAGACCTGTATACAGACTATAACTATAGATGATATAACACTGCCAACAGCCAGTAACCCTGCACCTGTAACCGTAGAATGTTCAGGCGATGTGCCTGCACCCGATATTTCGGTTGTGACTGATGAAGCAGACAACTGTACTGCAACACCAGCAGTAGCTTTTGTAAGTGATGTTAGTGACGGCAATACCTGTCCTGAAGTAATTACAAGGACATACTCAGTGACAGATGAATGCGGAAATTCAATTAATGTAACACAGACTATCACAATAGATGATATTACCCCACCTACAGCCAGCAATCCTCCGCCAATCAGTGTGGAGTGTTCAGGAGATGTCCCTGCACCGGATATAACAGTGGTGACTGACGAAGCTGATAATTGCGGGCCAGTACCAACCGTTGCTTTTGTAAGTGATGTAAGTGACGGTAATACCTGTCCTGAAGTAATTACAAGAACCTACTCGGTGACCGATGACTGCGGTAACTCTGTCAATGTTACCCAGACTATCACAATTGAGGATGTTACACCACCTACAGCCAGCAATCCTGCACCGGTTAATGTAGAATGTTTTTCTGATGTGCCTGCACCGGATGTAACCGTTGTTACAGATGAAGCGGATAATTGCTCAGCAACACCAACTGTAGCTTTTGTAAGTGATGTAAGTGACGGCAATACCTGCCCTGAAGTAATTACAAGAACCTACTCTGTGACTGATGCCTGCGCTAATTCAATCAATGTAACCCAGACTATTACCATAAATGATATAACACCGCCAACAGCAAGTAACCCCGCACCAATAAGTGTTGAATGTGCAGGTGATGTACCTTCACCTGATGTTTCAGTAGTGACCGATGAAGCTGATAATTGCGCGCCAGCGCCAACGGTGGCTTTTGTAAGTGATGTAAGCGACGGTAATACATGCCCGGAGATTATCACAAGAACATATTCAGTTACCGATGCCTGCGGTAATTCAATCAATGTTACACAAACGATCACAATAGATGATATAACCGGTCCTTCTGCAGTAGAAGCACCAGGTGATCTTGATGCTAATCTTGATTGCGCCGATGCAGCCGGACTTGCAGCAGCACTGCTTATGGAACCATCATTTACTGATAATTGTACTGCTGCGGGATCAATAGTAATTACATTGGACAGCGATAATATTGTTCCTGACCCGTTATGCCCTGATGCATATGTCCGTGCGAGAAGCTGGACTGCTGTTGACGAATGTGGTAACCCGGGTGCGCCATATGTACAGACTATTACAGTGAATGACCTTATACCACCAACAGCCAGTAGTCCTCCACCAATCAGTGTGGAGTGTTCAGGTGATGTGCCTGTACCGGATATTGCTGTCATTACTGATGCGGCAGATAATTGTACTGCATTGCCAACAGTGGCCTTTGTAAATGATGTAAGCGATGGTAGTACTTGTCCTGAGGTAATTACAAGGAGATATTCAGTGACCGATGATTGCGGTAACTCGATAAATGTTACACAGACTATTACGGTTAATGATGTAACATTACCAACAGCCACTGACCCTGCACCAATTAATGTAGAGTGTTTATCTGATGTACCTGCACCGGATATTACAGTAGTGACTGATGAAGCAGATAACTGTACAGCCACACCCGCAGTAGCTTTCGTGAGTGATATGAGCGATGGTAACACCTGTCCTGAGGTAATAACAAGGACTTATTCAGTGACCGATGATTGCGGTAACTCGATAAATGTTACACAGACTATTACGATTAATGATGTAATACTGCCAACAGCCAGTGACCCTTCACCAATTAACGTTGAGTGCCTGGCTGATGTACCTGCACCTGATGTCACTGTTGTTACAGATGAAGCAGACAATTGTACAGCAGCACCGGCTGTAACCTTTGTAAGTGACGTAAGTGACGGCAATACCTGTCCTGAGGTAATAACAAGGTCATATTCAGTTACGGATGATTGTGGAAATTCAATTAATGTCACACAAACCATCATAATTGATGATATTACACCACCTACAGCCAGTAACCCTCCACCAATTAACGTGGAGTGTTCAGGCGATGTGCCTGCACCGGATATCACGGTTGTTACAGATGAAGCGGACAACTGCACAGCAGCACCGGCTGTAGCCTTTGTAAGTGATTTAAGTGATGGCAATACCTGTCCTGAGGTAATAACCAGAACATACTCAATAACAGATGATTGTGGGAACTCAGTTAATGTTACGCAAACCATCACAGTTGAAGATATAACTGATCCGGTGATAAACAATTGCCCGGCTGATATAACAGTGCCTGCAGATGGCATAACCTGCGATGCAGTGGTAAGCTGGACAGAACCCACTGCTACTGATAATTGCAACCTGGCAAGCTTCACCGGCAGTCATGTTCCGGGAGCCACCTTCAGTACAGGTACAACCACAGTTACCTATACCGCAACAGATGATTGTGGTAATACTGAAATATGTACATTTAATGTTATTGTTACTGATGATGAAGCCCCGGTGATAACATCATGTGCACTTGACAGAACAGTTAGTGCTGATAATAACTGTGAGGCAATAATGCCTGATCTGACAGGTGAAGTTATTGCTACGGATAATTGCAGTCCGGGCATTGTAATCACACAGCTTCCGGCTGCAGGAACAGTAATACCTGCCGGCATTACAACGGTTACCCTCACTGCAACTGACGGAAGCGGGAATTCCGCGGATTGCTATGCTGATGTTAATGTTGTTGATGACACTGATCCTGTACTTGTAAGCACAGATACAACTGTATATATTGGAGCAGGTAACATAGTCACTATTGATAGCTCATACGTATGGGATACCACTGCATCATATGATAACTGTGGTATTACCAGTGTTACAATCGATATAAATACATTTGACTGCAGTATGCTGGGTGCAAATACTGTGAATATAACTGCATATGATGAAGCAGGAAACAGTACCGGTGGTACAGCAACAGTGACAGTAAGCGACACAAACACTGTTGTAGCTGATGCAGGACCGGATGATGATATTTGCATAACTGATGGATCATATACCTTAAGTGCTGCTTCAGTAGTCAATGGAACTGTTTTGTGGGGTACAACAGGCGATGGTGTGTTTGATGATCCGACACTTGTTAACCCTACTTACACACTGGGTATAACAGATAGTGACAGTGTTAAATTGTACATGGATGTAACACCTGTGATAGGATGTACAGCTGTTTGTGATACCATGAAACTGACTATAAGTGAAGCAGCAGTGGCTGATGCAGGTGCGGATGATGCCCTATGTGCTTCAGAAAATACCTACACCATTACAGATGCCTCCTCCAGTGGGGGTGCTGTTTTATGGACAAGCAACGGAGACGGGAGCTTCGATGATGCCACAATTGATAATCCTGTGTATACATTTGGAGCTGGTGATATAAGTGCAGGTTCAGTAACCCTGACTATGACAGTAACAGGCGGAGGATCATGCGGGGAAGACTCGGATGATAAAATTATTACTATTTATGAATTGCCGGGAATTATTGTTGATGAACATTCGGAAATAACATGTAATGGATTGACAGACGGAATATTGCGAATCAGTGGCAGTGGGGGAACAGCACCATACCAGTACAGTATTAATGGTGCTCCTTACCAGGCATCAGGGGAATTCACGGGATTGTCTGCCGGCGATTATGATCTTTCAGTTATTGATGACAACGGTTGCCGGAAAGATACCACTATAACAATAATTGAACCGCAAGTATTGACTTATACACTTGATAATGTAACTCATAATAGTTGCTATGGTTCGAATGATGCTTCAATAAGTATTACTATAAGCGGTGGCACACAACCATATGCTATTAACTGGACCGGTCCCGATGACTTTACCTCGACAGAAGAAGACCTGGTTAACCTTTCAGCCGGTCTGTATTCACTGAACCTTACCGATGCGAATACTTGCAATGTGCTTACCCTCGACACTCTAATAACTGAACCACCTCAGATAGTAATTACACCAGTGGATGTATCAGATTATAACGGGTATGGGGTGACCTGTTATGGCGAAACAGACGGGTATATTGAGGTTGATGTAAGCGGAGGTATCGGTACACTGAATACCAACTGGGAAGGACCCGGTGGTTTTACATCTTCAGATGAGGATATCTATGACCTTGAAGCAGGTGATTATATACTAACGGTAACAGATGACATGGGATGTTCAGAAACTTATGAAGTAAGCCTGAATGAACCTGATGAGCTTGATATTGAATACTTTGTTACTGATGCATCCTGTCCGGATGTTGAGGACGGGTCCATCGACCTGACTATCACAGGAGGTGTCACACCATATACAATTCTTTGGAATGATGAGGTAACCGTAGAAGATCGTACTTCTGTATATGCTGGTTATTATACTGTTGAGGTAACAGATGCCAATGGTTGTACGGAACAGGTAACTATTACAGTGGGTGTTATCGGGATCAACTGTCTTGAAGTGCCCGAGGTGATCACTCCAGGTGTGGTTGATGGGAAAAATGATTTTCTGATAATAAGGAATATAGGTCTGTATCCGAATGCTGAAATCAAGATATTCAACAGGTGGGGTAAGATGATCTTCAGTGCCAAAAACCTGGAGGAGAACAGGTGGGATGGTACATATAAAGGCCAAGCATTGCCGGTTGATTCTTATCACTATATACTTAATCTTGGTGATGGCTCTACCCCCAGAACAGGGACTATAACAATTATTAGATAAAATTGACTAACTTTTATCGTCAATATGAGAAATACTAAACAAATACTGATTATCATATGTGGAATGCTGCTGGGTATATCATTAAATGCCCAGCAGGTTCCAATGTATAGCCAGTATGTAATGAACGGATTTTTAATAAATCCTTCATATGCAGGAAATGACGGGTATACTACACTGAATCTGACAGCCAGGGAGCAATGGATAGGCATTCCTTCTTCCCCAAGTACTTATGCTGTCAGCTTCCAGACAAGGCTTCTCAGGAACAGCTATATCCAGAGGTCAACATCAGTCAGGAAAGAAATTGTCAAACCAACCAGGGAAAGCAGGGTTGGCCTGGGTGGTTATATTTTCAATGACCGGAACGGCATTATACGAAGGACAGGCTTTGAACTGGCCTACGCTTACCACATAAATATTGACAGGTACGGGTCACAGCTGTCATTCGGCCTGGCTTCTACCGTATACCAGTTTGCCATAGACCTGGATGGTGCAGTTGTAGCAGATATTGACGACGAATTCCTGAATAATTATGACAGGGTTGTCTTTATTCCTGATTTCAATTTTGGAGTAAGCTATACAGCTGAAAAATTTTATCTTGGATTTTCTGCCACCCAATTATTCAGGGGGTCCCTTACACTGGGTAATACCGCGAAAAATCCACGAACCGAGCTGGGGCACTTCTTTCTGACAGGTGGAGTGAAAATTCCACTTGCCGGGAACGATTGGATCCTTGAACCATCAGCTCTTTTAAAATCATCAGATATGATCCTTAAAGCATCCCAGATGGATATTACCACAAGGATATATTATCGTGAAGATTACTGGGCAGGTATATCATACCGCACACAGGATGCTTTGATAATGCTGCTCGGGTTTACATATGACAGGTTTTATTTTGCATATGCCTTTGACTTTGCCTTAACCGATATAAGAAAGCATAGTTACGGCTCACATGAACTGTCATTTGCTGTTAAATTTGGAGATAATGCAAGGAGATACCGCTGGCTAAACCAGTACTAGTGATTTGAGCAAGCTGCATATTATTCATGAATAAGCTTTACCTTTTTTTGCTTATAGTGTTTATTTACCTGTCATCATGTGAGGAGAAAAGATACTTTCAGGGTGATATTGCCAGGATTGAGTTTTCTGAAGACACCATACACTTTGATACAGTATTTACCAGTATAGGTACAATAACGAAAGAACTGAGGGTAATAAATCCTTACAGATCATGGTTGCTTATTAACAGAATTCAACTCGCCGGGGGAGATAATTCTCCGTTCAGGTTAAATATTGATGGTGTCCCATCCAATAGCTTCAATAATGTAGAAATAGCCCCGTCTGACAGCATTTTTATATTCATTGATGCCATTATTGATCCGAATGATCAAAATAGCCCTGTATTAATAAACGATTCGATAGAATTCGAAATTAAAGGAAATATCCATGATGTAAATCTTATTGCCTGGGGCCAGGATATCAACCTGGTTAATTCTGCCATTGTTGAAACGGAAACATGGACTGAAGGGAAACCTTACGTAGTATATAATTCAATGATTGTTGATACCGGCCACGTACTTACCATAAATGAAGGTGCTGAAATATTGTTTCACAAGGGGTCAACTATGTATATTGCCGGTTCCCTGGTGATTGAAGGAACTATCGGGAAACCTGTCATTCTCGCTTCGGACAGGATTGAAGCCATGTACTCGGATGTGCCTGGCCAGTGGCAGGGATTATATTTTCTAAATGGTAGCTCCGGCAACAGTATAAAAAATGCCAGTGTAAAACATGCAGTGTCGGGCATTCATGCAGGGAACCTGGGAACTACAGACCAGGCACCTGACCTGGAATTACATAACCTCATCATTGCTCATATGTCAGTTAGCGGATTATCATCACTGGGTGCGAGTATAACAGCAGAGAATGTTGTTATTGCACATTGCGGGTACTTTTGCGCTTTTCTTGCATCAGGGGGCAATTACAGTTTTATACATTGTACTATAGCCAATCAGTGGGATTATTCTAACAGGACAAGCCCTTCGGTGTATATCAGTGATTTTTATGATTATAATGAAGAACGATATGTCGGAGAACTGATAAAAGCAGGGTTCTATAATTCTGTTATTACAGGACGTAAGTCGTCAGAAATATATATAGAGAGTTCCGAGGAAGAACAGCTTAATATTGAATTTGTCAATTGTTTTGTCCGGAACGAAAACCTGCAGGGATATATCTATGACAATTGTCTCTTCAATGAGAATCCATTGTTTTTAAGCTGGGATGATTACGACTTCCGCCCTGATACACTGTCACCACTGATAAATAAAGGATTAACATATTATGCTGAAATAGTCCCCATTGACCTGCGGGGAATGAGCAGGTTGGGTGATGAAGCCCCGGATATGGGGGCTTACGAAAAACAACCAGGTGAAAATGCTGAGAACGAATAAATTATTACTCCTGCTGCTCCTTATTGGAGTAATTATACTTCCTTCCAATGATCTTAATAGAAGGTCACATGCCGGGCAAAAAAATGAACTTGACGTAATGTTCTATAATGTTGAGAATTTCTTTGATACCATAGACAGTGATCTTGATGATGATGAATTCCTGCCTGTATCTCCACGAAGATGGGCTTCTTATAAATATTACAGGAAGCTTAATAACGTTTTTAAAGTAATAGTACTGTGTGGAAATGATATGGCATCTCCTGATATTATAGGCTTATGTGAAGTTGAGAATGGGAATGTACTGAAAGATCTGTGTGAAAAGACATATCTCTATCGTGACAGATATGATTACATAATATCCTCAGGGGAGGATGAAAGGGGAATAAATACTGCCTTGCTGTTCAGGAAAGACAGAATTCAGCTGATATCCACCGGGTCATGGAACCCTGTTAATGAGGACGGAACATATATGGCCACCAGGGCACTGCTCCATAACCGGCTTAAATTTGGAACTGATACCCTTGATATAATTGTGTGTCACTGGCCTTCGAGAAGGGGAGGGGCTATAGAATCAGAAAGCAGTCGTAAAATGGTGGCATCATTTCTGAGAGCAAAAGTTGATAGCCTTGGACCGGACAGGAAGATAATAATCATGGGTGATCTTAATGATGAACCTGATTCTGATTCAGTGCATGAAGTTTTACAGGCCGTCCAGGCAGGGAAGAAGAGAAGCAATGATAACCTTATAAACACAGCACCTGGCGGTTATTCCGGTAAAGGAAGCTATAAATACCAGGGAACATGGTACATGTTTGACCAGGTAATATTGTCCCCATCATTATACCAGTCAGAAAGTGGCCTGTATTATGAAAAACAAAGCTTCAGGATTGTTGACGAGGATGCATTATTAACAGAAGATGCCACGTATAAAGGCCTGCGACCATACAGTACATGGTGGGGTTATGACTATACCGGGGGCTTCAGTGATCATCTTCCGGTAATCATAAGACTGGGATGCAGGTAAAATTATTTTCCTGCCGGCGTTAAACCCATCTCTGCAGCTTTCTTTATCAGAAAGTCCCTGGCGGCTTCATATTCATTGGGTATAATTCCATCCATAATGGCTTCTTTGATGCTATTTTTTAATAAGCCGACTTGCCTCCCGGGTTTTATCCCGAACATTTTAATTATTTCATTGCCATCAATAGGTGGTTGGAAATTCCTTATATGATCTTTTTCCTCAATTTCAAGGAGTTTCTGCCTTACAATGCTGAAATTCCGTAAATGCTGTTTAACCTTTTTTTCATTCTTCGAGGTGATGTCAGCCTCGCATAACAGCATCAGATCATCAATATCATCTCCTGTATCAAACAATAATCTCCTTACAGCTGAGTCAGTTACAGATTCCTGTGATAAAATAATCGGTCGCAGGTGAAGTGCAACAAGCTTCTGAACATACCTCATCCTGTCACCCATGGGAAGTTTAAGCCTTTTAAATATGCCCGGGACCATTTTAGATCCAATATATTCATGTCCGTGGAAAGTCCACCCTGTACCTTCTATATATTTTTTTGTTGCAGGCTTGGCTATATCATGCAGAAGAGCTGCCCAGCGTAACCATAAGGAATCAGACTTTTTACTGATATTGTCAACTACCTGCAATGTGTGCTCAAAATTATCCTTGTGGCCGTTGTTATACTTTTTCTCTACTCCTTTTAATTCATAAACCTCCGGTAGTATTTTTTCTAAAAGACTGCTGTCATAGAGTAACCTGAAACCTTTGGAAGGTTTGGAACTCATTATTATTTTATTCAGTTCAACACTAATTCTTTCATATGAGACAATGGAAATGCGTTCAGAATTATTTCTTATTGATTCAAATGTTACAGGATGAATATCAAAATCGAGCTGGCATGCAAACCTTATAGCCCTTAACATTCTCAGCGGATCGTCTGAAAATGTCTTTCCTGGCTCGAGAGGGGTACGTATTATCCTGTTGTCAAGGTCATCAATACCGTTAAAGGGATCAATTAATTGCCCGTAGTTATGCCTGTTAAGACTTATTGCCAGGGTATTTATGGTAAAGTCACGCCTGTTAAGGTCGTCTTCGAGATTGCCGTTTTCAACAGCAGGTTTGCGGGAATCCCTGCTGTATGATTCTTTCCTGGCACCAACAAATTCAATGATACGGTCTTTGACCCTGAACATGGCTGTACCGAAATTCTTATATACTTTAACCCTTATTGCGGGTGATATCCTTGCTGCAACCTTTTTTGCCAGTTCAATCCCGCTTCCACCAATAACTATATCAATATCCATGTTGTCATAATCGCGGTCCAACAGGCAATCACGAACATACCCGCCAATAACATATGCCTCAACACCTGATTCATATGCAGAATCGGAGATTATGCTGAAAATCCTGTCAGATATACATCTGTTCATATCTAGATATGACGATTTGTTCATAATTTATGACAAAATTACAATTTAATGCTTAAATAACATTTATTAAATTAGCATTTGAACAACGGTACAATCTTTGACGTTATAATACAAACAATTTAAGCATAACATTATGGTAGAAAATCTGACTAAAGAGACTTTTTTAACAAAGGTATTCAATTACGAGCAAAACAAGGAATGGAAATTTGAAGGCAGCAAGCCTTGCATGATTGATTTTTATGCTGACTGGTGTCAGCCCTGTAAGATGGTTGAACCCATCATTGAGGAGTTAGCAGAAGAGTATAATGATTCATTGGATATATATAGAATAGACACTGAATCGGAGCAGGAACTTGCTGCAATTTTTGGTATAAGGAGTATACCTTCACTTTTGTTTGTTCCAAAGGATGGTCAGCCCCAGATGGCTATGGGAGCCTTACCAAAAGACACATTTAAGAAAGCAATAAAAGAAGTTTTAGGGGTAGGTAAGCCAGAATAAATATTAAAAAAAAGTTAAATCTTGAATTTTTCTCGGATTTTAGTGCAACAATTCATACTTTTGATACGTTAGAAGAACAGAAGGTAACACCAAACAACAACAGTAGTTTGTTTTCTGGGATTTAGGTTTAGGGACATTAGGGAAAATCAGGGCATTAAGTCCTGATTTTTTTTATTCCATTTCGTCGATGATTTTATCAATCTCTTCTTCTGTGTCCCTGAGTTTTGACTGGCACAGTCGTAATAATTCCGAGGCCCGTTTTACTTTTCCTGAAAGTTCATCAACATCAAGCTCCCCTGATTCAATCTGGTCAAGGATATTTTCGAGCTCTTCTACAGCTTTGTTAAAGGACGGTTTCTTTTCACTCATTTGTATTGTTAATATGAATAAAAAATGTTGTTCCTGAATTTACTTTGCTTTCAAGGTTTATGGTACTGTTATTTTTATCGACCATAAGCTTGGCTATAAGCAGGCCAAGACCAATCTTATTAGGATTGTGTCCAGAGGTTTCATCTTTCACCCTGCTTATATCGAAAATTCTATTCTGCAGGTCTGCCGGAATACCATTACCGAAATCAGTTACTGAAAGTATGCATCCTGATTTTGCTTTTTCTGTCCTGATAATTATGTCAGATTTTGGTGAGGAATGTTCAATGCTGTTTTCAGTAAGTATTATTATTATTGTTTTAAGGGAAAACCTGTCATATCTTATAGTAATATCTGGGTTAATATCATATCTTAACCTGATATCTTTTTTCAGTGCAATTCCAAGCAGTAATGGTAATATTTCATGTAAAAAATCATTCAGGTTAATTGTAGCATATTCCACCATATATTTATTACGTTGCAGTTTTGACCAGAGTAGTATTCTCTCCAGTCCTTTCTCAATTCCTGAAGCTTCTTTATGCAGTACTTCCATCATTGTTTTAAGCTTGAGGTCTTTATTATTATCCTTAAGATAGATGCTTATCTCTGACAGTTTGGATGTAAGGCCTGTAAAGGGCCTGCTTAATTTGAGAGAGACAATTGAAAAAAAGTCGTTTTTGTTTTCGCGTATACTCAGTATTCTTTCTTTGTACCTTGACGACCTCTCGTATGCCTCCTGGAGTCCTTCCCTTCTTTGCCCCAGTTTCCTGTTTGTCCTTCTGATACTTGTGACACTATATATCAGGTAAAGCAGTACTATCAGTGTTATAGCGAGCGCAAAGTATATAATGAAAGAAATTATTTTTTCAATCTTTATTCTTTTTAATATCAGTTCATTCTGTTGTTTAGACCATTCAATCTCTTCTTCTGATGCCCTGATGCTTAATCTGACATTATAATTTGATACCAGGTCCTGCACTTCCCTGTCGATCATCTCACTTTTATGTTTACGGTATAATATCCGGTAATGAATGGCTTTACCTTGATTACCATTCTTCATATGCTGGTCCGACAGGTTAAGTAATATATCGACCGGTTCAGTTATTTCATTTTTATACAACAATCCAAAGTTAATACTATCGACATACCTTTCCGCGAGGTCCAGGTTTCCGTTAAGTATATATAATTTGCCCATTCTGAGGTTAATCATGCTTGAATGCTGCCCTGAGCTAAATATTTTATTTTCAACTATCATTGAATCTATCCACTTCATACTACCTGCTTCGCCGGTAGCATAATAATTATCAAAGAGGAAAGCGAAAGTTTCCAGCTTTCTTCTATGTCCTTTCACATTCCTGTAATATTCCAACGCTTCCAGCAGGTAGTTCTGGCTGTTCATGTAGTCTTTATATGAAAGGTATGTTTCACCCAGTGTGGTAAGTTCATCGCCAATTCTTATTGAATCGAGTGCTTTCTTCCTTAGGTCAATTGATTTCTTATAATATTCAATGCTGTTTAAAGTATCTCTCTTTTTGAATGACACAAGACCAAGGTTATGTAATATTGATGCCTTGGATTCATTCAGATCAAGACTCTCAAATATCGCCAGTGCTTTCAGATAATTCTCTTCTGCATTGTCAAGCAGTCCTGAACTGGTATAGAGGTTACCATATATATGCCATGTTTCGGCTATTTTCTCAGTATCATTTATCTTTCTTGCTATTTCCATTCTTTTGTCAGCGTATACAAGTCCTGTCCTTAATGATCTGTATTGTTCACCCAGGGCATAATCTTTCAGGGTTCTGAGTTTAACTGAATCAGGCATTTCTGAAATACTAGCCAATATACTGTCTGTAATACTAACCTGGCCGTAGCTGTTTAAGCCAATGAACATAAAAACAATAATATGTAATCCATTCTTTTTAAGCATTTGCTTTCGGGATTTTTAATATTAAAGTTGTACCATTTTCACGGCTAATGTCAATGTCCAGTTTACCCTTATTCATCTCAATCAGGTCGATACATATTGTAAGGCCGAGGCCACTGCCTTTTTCACTGCCAGTACCCGGCTTTGACATAAGGTAATTACCCTGCAGTACGCTTTCACGTATTTCTTTGTCCATTCCGATGCCATCATCTTCTACGGCGATATTTACATAATCATTACTTTCATCAGCGTTTATCCTTATCTCTCCACCTGTATTGCTGTATTTAATTGCGTTGTTCAGCACATTACGCATGACTGACTTAAGCACATCAGGATTTATGAGGGCTGTCAGTTTATTATCAATATTAGTTTTTACATGTATTTTCTTTCTTTCTACAAGTGGTTTGTACAGAACCACAACATCTTTTACTGTTTTTTTAATTTGAACTTCAGATATTTCAAGTTTATCTTTACCTTCCTGAATGGTGGCAATACTCTTAAGATTAATTAACAGCTGGTTTAGTTGAAATGATGTTTCGCTGAGCATATTGCTGTATTCTATCATCCTTTCTTTATCAAGGGCTTCAAAGTCATCAACCATTAATCTACTGAAGCCAAGGATGGCCTGAAAAGGGTTTATCAGGTCATGAGCAAATACTGATATCAGTGTATCCAGCAGATTGTTTTCTTTTTCAAGTTCTTTATTGGTTTTTCTCAGTTCGCGATTAACCAGGGCAAACTTCTCCGTTTCGATACTGAATTCTTCCTTATAATGATTTCTAATCCTTCTTATTTGAAGTAATATTATAAACAGGACAATAAATGCAATAAGAATGATAATGAAAGTCATCATTAGTTTATGTGCTGCATCCTGCCTTATCCTGTTCAGGTTCATTTCCCGATTAATACTCTCTTTAAGTCTCAGATTCCTTGTCTCTTCATACTCAACCATAAGGAGGTTAATAAATTCCTGCCTGTTAACAATATCATCTTCTGAATGCAGATCATTGAGGATATTTTCATACTTCCACGCTTTTTCGTAATCCCCGGTGGCAGCATAAGCACTGCACAGGTATTCAAGGTGATCGTACTCATCCGGAAGGCTGTATCTTTCATCTATATTAAATTGTTTAGATGTATTTAGCACTTTCTCATAGTCCTCGTTTAGCAAGTGGTATTCCATTACAGCGGTATAAAAGTTAAGCCTGTCGAGATCGCTGTACCGGCTTTCATCCATAGCCAGGTAGCCCCTGTTCATCCAGCTTTCAGCCTTATCTTTATTGCCAAGCTTATTATATGCATTGATTATTGAACCGATAACAGAAACAGGGGAAACATTATTCAGAATAATATCCTCTTCCCTGATCAATCTCTTAAGAATTTCTGTTGCTGCCTCATAATTCCCCAGTTCCATCTCTACTTCTGCGAGGTTAAAATTTAACAGGGCAAAATTATCCAATCCTTCTTTTTCATTTGTTTCAATAGCACGTAACAGGTATTTCCTCGACGACTGGTAGTCGCCAACAACAGCAAAAATTATTGCTATATTATTAAGCACTGTATTTACACCTGAATAGAATTCCTCTTCCGAATATATTGTAAGTGCCTTCAAGAAATGTTTTAAGGCTTCGCTATTATTACCTTTAAAATAATAAATAATCCCATCCTGGGTTTCCATCAATCCATCATAGAGAGGATAGTACTGGCATGACAGGCTTTTCATCTGGACAGAGGAGAATTCAAGGCTGCCAATATCAGCATTGTTTAAGTATTCCAATGCCTTTAAATATAATTCTTCAAATAACCTGTTATTAAGTGTTTCGCCCGGGGGGTATTTGTAACAATGCGGGAAATATGTATGTTGGCCATAGATTCCTATATTAAATACAAGAAGCACGAGGCTTATAAGAAATATCTTCCCCTTTCTCATTTATCAGGTTTCTTCAGGTCAAATACTTTACTTTCAACTCTGCCGAGGTGTAAAATAGTACTTATCTCGGAGCCAGGTTGCAATTCATTCGACGATCTGACGGCTTTGTCATTATACAGGGTAATTGAATATCCACGTTCAAGTACTCTGGAAGGACGAAGGTAATCAATTGATCTGGAAAAATTGTCCAGAATTGTTTGTTTTTGATGTTTATATCTTTTCAGTGCCGGTTTGAACCTGTTATTAAGATCATACAGGTGCCGGAAGTTATCATTAATATGTTTCAAAGACCTCTTACTGACATCTGTTTTAATTGTATTGAGCCTGGAACGGTTATGTGAAAGGTATGATTGTGTATTTCCGGAGAGCCTTAAGCCTGTCCTGTTAAGCAAAATTCGTTTATTATTCAGGGATGACCTTACCCTGGGAGCCATATTAACACTGATCCTGTTAATGATCACCCGCTTTCTCCTAACCATCTCCCTGCAGTAATCTATAATTGATTCCCTGAGTTGTGTCAGGTGTTCTTCTGTTCTGAGGCTCTGGTTTATTATGAAGTCGGCCACAGCAGTTGGGGTCTTAAATGACCTGTGAGCAACCATATCAGTAACTGACAGGTCTTTTTCATGGCCTATACCAGTTAGCACGGGCAGGGGCAACTGGGTAATAAGATATGCAATATTATAGTTGTCGAACCAGCTGAGATCGGCCTGTGATCCTCCTCCTCTGACTATTACAATAAGGTCAAAGTTAGCTGTCTCTTCAAATATATTATTAATGGCACTACTTACTGATGCTTCAGTTTCTTTACCTTGCATTACAGCGCTGAACAGCTTAGTAAAATATTTATAACCATATTCATTCTGGTTAAGTTCATCTGTGAAGTCCTGGAATCCGGCTGCTTGCTCCGATGAGATAACAGCTATCCTTGATGGCAGGAGGGGGAAGGTAAGTTCTTTATTCAGGTTTATAACACCTTCAGATTCAAGCCGGTCTATTATTTGTTTTCGCTTAAGCGCCATTTCGCCGACTGTATATGCCGGATCAATATTATGTATGATCAGGCTGAGTCCGTAGATCTCATGATATTCAATATTCACCCTCAGAAGCACTTTAATTCCTTCTGACATGGGTTGACCGGTAATATTCTCAAAATAGGGCAGGAGAAGCCTGGCTTTCTGTGACCAGATAATTGCTCGCAGTCGTGATTTGATATCTTCATGCCTGTCTTTCTCGATTAACTCGAGGTAGCAATGGCCTGCATAGTTGATTTTTAGTTCTGATATTTCGGCACTAACCCAGTAATATCCCGGAAGTTTTTCTTCCAGTGATTTCTTTATGAGTTTCTGAAGATCATTTAACGAATACCTGTCGTTGTTTTCATTCATTACAGCACTAGTATTAGGCAGAAGCAGCAATAAACTTAAAATTATTTATTTCTAAAAGCAAGGAGAATTATCTTATTATACCTGTTATTTCCGGATCCTTAATCTTTCCGCCTTCCTTTTCCAGTTTATCCAGGTATTCAGTCTCCTCCTTGATCAGATCGGCCCTGTTCTCAGGAATACCGTTATTATATTTTATTTCCTTCCTGAGCGTTCCGTCAGTATTAAAGAAATGCCATATGCCTGTTCGAACATCTTTAATATACTGGCCTGTTATTTCCGGTTTCCCGTTCGTATCCCATGTCCTGAATTCTCCGTTACGTGTTCCATTAATATATGCTGATTCAAGGGACAATATACCATCAGTATAATATTGTTTCCATTCTCCTGATTTAATGCCGTCTGAAAATTCCAGTTTTTCGGCAATTTCTCCATTCCAGTGGTATTTAATCCTCATACCTTCAATATGATTCTCATCGTACTTGCACCTCATAAGGAGGTGATTTTCAACATAATCAGAATAATACAGCCACTCACCTGTTTTCTCCTGGTCAATATACTTACCCTTCCCGGCAATATAACCATTGGGGTGGTAAAAGCAGGCTGAGACGGTATCAATATTAGTACTGTAGTTAAGGACAGAGGTCAGGTTACCATCCTCATCATATCGTTTAAATTCACCTTCAGGTTTATCGCCAGAAAAATAGCCCTTATACATTATCTGGCCATTAGGATATTTCTTTATCCAGTGACCCTGCCTCTTTCCGTTTTCATCGGTCTGGTTAAGTTTCTCCTGTGCACTTGCTGTACACAAAGGTGCAAGGATTAAAGTAAGGAAAAATATTCTTTGAATAATATGTTTCATATACAGGGTATTTAACATGGTAAAAATAAAAAACACTCTGTAAAAATCAGAGTGTTTTATTATTATATATTGATGTTTTTATTATTTAACCTCTTCGAAATCAACATCGGTAACCTCATCATCATCGCTTCCTTTCTTGCCCTGTCCTCCGGACTGAGCATCCTGTTGCGGACCGCTTTGTTGCTGTGTTTCAGCCTGTGCAGATTTATAAATATCTTCAGAGGCAGCCTGCCATTTAGCATTAAGGTCATTTAAGGCTTTATCAATAGCCTCTATGTCCTGGTTTTTATGAGCCTCTTTTAGATCTGAAAGAGCTTTTTCAATGGGTTCTTTTTTGTCTGCAGGCAGCTTATCACCATATTCCTTAAGTTGCTTCTCAGTCTGGAAGATCATACTGTCAGCGGAATTGATCTTATCGACCTTTTCTTTTGCTTTCCTGTCTTCTTCTTCATTAGCCTTTGCTTCGGTACGCATTCTATTAATCTCTTCCTCACTGAGACCTGATGATGCTTCAATCCTTATACTTTGCTCTTTGCCGGTACCCTTATCTTTAGCAGATACATTAAGTATACCGTTTGCATCAATATCGAATGTTACCTCTATCTGGGGTATGCCTCTTGGAGCAGGTGGAATACCGTCAAGATGGAACCTACCTATAGTTTTATTGCCTGCTGCCATAGGTCTTTCACCCTGCAGTACATGTATTTCCACCGAGGGTTGATTGTCAGAAGCAGTGGTAAATGTTTCGTTCTTTTTGGTTGGAATGGTAGTATTTGATTCTATCAGTTTGGTCATTACTCCACCCATTGTCTCGATGCCAAGTGACAGTGGTGTAACATCAAGTAAAAGTACATCTTTTACTTCACCTGTCAGAACACCTCCCTGGATGGCTGCTCCAACAGCAACCACTTCATCAGGATTGACACCTTTTGAAGGAGTCTTGCCAAAGAATTTCTCTACCACTTCCTGGATTGCAGGAATACGCGTTGAACCCCCAACGAGAAGTACCTCATTTATATCAGAAGCTTTCATACCTGCATCTTTAAGAGCTGTTTTGCATGGTTCAATTACTGATTGTATGAGTGAATCCGTAAGTTTTTCGAAATGTGCTCTTGTCAGGGTCTTTACCAGGTGTTTGGGTATGCCCTCAACAGGCATTATATATGGTAAATTAATCTCTGTACTTGAAGAGCTGGATAGTTCTATCTTTGCCTTCTCGGCTGCTTCTTTAAGCCTTTGCAGTGCCATAGGATCCTTCCTGAGGTCGACACCCTCATCTTTCTTGAACCCTTCGGCCAGCCAGTTAATGACGAGTTCATCAAAATCATCACCACCAAGGTGTGTGTCGCCGTTAGTTGATTTAACCTCAAACACACCATCGCCCAGTTCAAGGATTGAAATATCGAAAGTACCGCCACCGAGGTCAAAAACAGCTACCTTGAGGTCTTCGGTTTTTTTATCCAGGCCATAAGCCAGCGCTGCTGCAGTTGGTTCATTTATTATCCTTTTTACCTTCAGGCCTGCTATCTCACCGGCTTCTTTTGTTGCCTGGCGCTGCGAGTCGTTAAAGTAGGCAGGAACAGTGATAACAGCTTCTGTTACTTCCTGGCCTAAATAATCCTCAGCTGTTTTCTTCATTTTCTGAAGTATCATAGCAGATATTTCCTGTGGCGAATATTTCCTGTCATCAATCTGAACCCTGGGTGTATTATTATCTCCTTTGACAACTTTATAAGGTACACGGTTGATCTCCTTACTTACATTGTCGTAAGTCTCTCCCATAAATCTTTTTATTGAATATACAGTCTTGTTTGCATTCGTAATGGCCTGGCGCTTTGCGGGATCGCCTATCTTCCGTTCTCCATTTTCTATAAAGGCTACAATAGACGGGGTAGTTCTCTTACCCTCGCTATTTGGAATAACTACAGGCTCATTGGCCTCCATTACTGAAACGCATGAATTAGTTGTACCAAGGTCTATACCAATTATTTTTCCCATTTTATAACGTATTTATTGTTTTTCTGATTTCTTACTTCCTCTAATCAATGATTATGCCATCGGATTCTATCCTTATATTTATGCTAATATGACACTCAATATCATATTTACATGACCAAAATAAATGTCATAATGACAAAAAGGCAGTTATCGCATTTTCGTATTAATACAATCCTATTATACCAAACAAATTTGTAGCTTTACCTATTATAATCATAATTACACAGGATATGTCAATCCATAATACAGTAAAGAGGATAACCACTCATGTGCTTTCAGAGATGAAGCTCAAAGGAGAGAAAATAGCTATGCTCACTTCATATGATTATTCAATGGCATCTATTGTCGATAAGGCGGGGATAGATGTCATACTTGTAGGTGATTCGGCATCAAATGTAATGGCAGGTTTTGAAACCACGCTTCCCATTACACTTGATAATATGATTTACCATGCAGCATCTGTAGTGAGGGCAGCCAAAAGGGCACTTGTAGTGGTTGATATGCCATTCGGGACCTACCAGGGTAACTCCAAGGAAGCTCTTTCATCGGCTATAAGGATAATGAAAGAGACCGGAGCACATGCAGTAAAACTGGAAGGAGGAGCTGAGATAGCAGAATCAGTTGAAAGAATACTGTCAGCAGGCATCCCTGTAATGGGACACCTGGGATTAACACCTCAGTCAATACATAAATTCGGTACTTATGTTGTGCGTGCACGTGAGGAAGAAGAGGCCAAAAGATTAAAGGAAGATGCAAAATTGCTTGAAGAAAAGGGCGTATTTGCCATTGTTCTGGAAAAAATTCCTGCTACCCTGGCCGGTGAAGTAGCTGAAAGCCTCACTATACCTGCAATTGGCATAGGCGCAGGCAATAAGGTTGACGGTCAGGTACTGGTGATTCATGACATGCTGGGTATTAACCAGGAATTTTCACCCAGGTTTCTCAGGAGATACCATAACCTGTACCAGGAAATAAGCGGAGCAGTACAGGGATATATAAGGGATGTAAGATCACTTGAATTTCCGAATGAGAAGGAGCAGTATTGAGAAACCTGCTATGGAAATACTGTACGAAGACAACCATATAATTGCCATTAACAAGAAAAGCACGGAGCTGGTACAGGGCGACCAAACAGGTGATGAAACCCTTTCAGACAGGGTAAAAAAATACCTGGCACATAAATACCATAAAACGGGAGACGTATTCCTCGGGGTGGTTCACCGCCTCGACAGACCTGTTAGCGGTGCTATACTATTTGCCCGTACTTCAAAAGCTCTTGGCCGATTGAACAAAATGTTCCAGGAAAAGCAGGTGTCAAAAAAATACCTGGCCGTGGTACAAAACAGGCCGCCAGCGGAAGAGGGAAGCTTGTTTAATTACCTCAAGAAAAATGAAAAACAGAATAAGTCGTATGCCTATGATAAGCATGTGAAAGGAAGCAAAGAAGCCCTCTTAAGCTACAAGCTGCTCAAACGTACAGAAAGATATTATTTACTGGAAATTGACCTGCATACAGGGCGACATCACCAGATCAGATGCCAGCTGGCTAAAGCAGAATGCCCGGTGAAAGGTGATCTTAAATATGGTTGCCCAAGATCAAATAACGATGGAAGTATATCCCTGCATGCATGGAAGATACGTTTCATCCATCCGGTTAAAAAACAGGAAATAGAACTCATAGCACCTCTCCCGGATAACGACATCTGGGCCAGGATCAGGCAGGTGATATAAAAAATGGCTGCTTTAGAGTAAAAACAGCCACTTAATTGAAACTGAAAATATCAGAGGTCAGGATGTCAAAATTTCAAGTTGGCATTGCCCCTAATCGCTCATGTTAAATGTCATTTTAAATGACAAAATATACCAACTGGTCATTATTGTATTACGAATACCCTGAACAAATATATAACATTATTATCCTGAGTCAGTTAAACTAAGGTTAAATCTAGTTAAGGAAAAGTTAAAATGTGGATTGGTGTAATTATATAATTATATTTTTGTAGTATGAAGCGATGGAAGTTTATAGGGCTCATATCATTAATGCTGGTGTCATTAACGGGTATTATATGGGTGCAGTTAATCTGGATAAATAATGCTGTGAGAGTGAGGAATGATTTGTTTAACCGCTCGGTGTTCAATAGCCTCCAGAGTACTGCACGTAAAATAGAATCCTCAAGACAACTGGCTTTTTATGAGCAGTTGATGGTAGCTGATTCATTGCTTCAGTCACAGGCAGATGAGATGCAGACAATACCTTTTGCCGGGTCGGCTGCAGATGGTAACAGGATGCAGGGCACCCCGGGTTTGAGAGGTAAAGGGGAGAGCTTTTCTTTCAGGCTTACGGATGATGGTGAAAATATACAGGTGCTGGGCGATTACCAGCAGTATTTGATCGGCGATAGTGCTGAAAGGGGAATACCTGAATACAGCATTGAAGCAAGGGGGGAAGAGCCTTTAAATATTGACCAGGACAGGTTCAGGTTATGGCTTTTGAAGAAATCAAGTGACCTGCGACAGCTGGGCGACAGGATGATTTCTGAACTCTATGACTGGGAACTTAACAGCCGGACCGAAGGAAATGAAATACTGTCTGTTCTTTATGCTGAACTCACAAATTCGGGCATAAACACACCTTTTGAGTTTGCTATAGTAGAAAATAACAGGATAATTGACGGTGTATATGAATCAGTCTCCCCTTCTGACCTAATAAGCAGTAATTATACAGTTAATCTGTTTAATGACAGGTTAATACGTAGAAATACACGTATTTCTGTTGTATTCCCTGAACGCAAGAATTATATACTATCTTCAATGTCATTCCTGCTGGGTGGTTCAATGCTGTTCAGTTTAATAATACTGATAACCTTTGCCTTGAGTATATTCTTTATTATACGTCAGAAAAGAATATCCGAGATGAAATCGGATTTTATCAATAATATGACCCATGAGTTCAAAACACCCATAGCAACTATTTCACTTGCAGCCGATACAATAAGTAATCCTAAGATTATAAATGATGAAAACAGGGTGAAGCATTTTATCAGCATGATAAAAAAGGAAAATACCAGGATGAACAAGCAGGTTGAAAATATTCTTCAAATATCATCCCTTGACAAGAGTGAGATGGAATTCAGTTTCTCAGAGATTAATATGCATTCAGTAATAAAAAGATCAATTGAAACCATTGAAATACAAGTAGAAGGAAGGAATGGAAACATCTTTTTCTATCCCGAAGCTGATGATCCTATTGTGTATGGAGACAGAGAACATCTGACGAATCTTATACATAACCTTCTTGATAATGCTAATAAGTACAGCGTCAGAGAGCCTGAGATTACACTTAGCACATGCAATAAGAACGGTTTTTTTGTATTATCAGTAGCGGATAAAGGTATCGGGATGACAAGGTCTGTACAATCAAAAATATTTGAAAGGTTTTACAGGCAGTCAAGCGGTAATATTCATAATATTAAAGGCTTCGGTCTTGGCCTTAGTTATGTTAAAGCTATAGTCGATGCACATAATGGCGATATTAAAGTATTTAGTGAATCAGGAAAAGGCACGACATTTGAAGTGTTTTTACCACAAAATGAAGACCTGGTATGAGTGAGCACTCAAAGATACTTCTTGTTGAAGATGATCTGAGCTTCGGTTCAGTACTTAAATCATATCTCGAAATAAATGATTTTACTGTCGTATGGATAGACGACGGCAAAAAGGCTCTCGATGCATTCAGGAAAGAAAAGTTTAATCTGTGTATACTTGATGTTATGCTGCCTAATGTTGACGGTTTTACTATTGCTTCTGAAATAAGGACCATAAATAAGACCATTCCCCTGATTTTCCTTACGGCAAAAAAATTAAAGGAAGATGTTTTGCGTGGATATGGACTGGGTGCCGATGATTATATTACCAAACCTTTTGATACAGATATACTCCTGGCAAAAATAAAAGCCATTGTCAGTCGCAGGGAAGGGTTGAAAAAGGTCAGCGAGGAGATAAAGATCGGGAAATATATCTTTAATACTAAGATAAGATCCCTCAGATCAGGACAGGATGAGAGGAAGCTATCCCCCAAGGAAGCACAACTCCTTGAGCTCCTGGCTGAATCTCCCAATACCCTCGTTAGCCGCGAAACAGCACTAAAATCGATCTGGGGATCTGATGATTATTTTACCGCAAGAAGTATGGATGTTTATATTACCAAGCTGAGAAAATACCTGTCGGATGACAGTAATATTTCCATTAAAAATATACATAGTGCAGGCTTCCAGATGGTTATTGACAATGATGATTAATGACAGAGAACAGAACTGCTGAAATGCAGGGGCAGCAGGTTCTCAATTCCTTTTATTACATAAATACCTGACTTACCATACAGTATTATTTTAATCTTTCTTCCTGACCGGTCTTCTTCTTCAGATATTACCTGTCGGCATTTACCGCATGGCGATACAGGTATATCAGTAAAATCTTTGTTTTTGCGGGCACATATTGCAATAGAGATAATTGCAGAACCGGGATAATTAGCCCCTGCATATGCAATGGCAGTATGTTCAGCACAGGCACCGGCTGGGAAAGATGCATTCTCCCTGTTATTCCCGGTAATTACCTCACCTGTGTCGAGCTTAAGTGCTGCACCTACTGAGAAATGTGAATATGGTGCATAGGCATGCATGCTTGCTTTCATTGCTTCCTTTACCAGCAGGTGTTCTTCCGTGCTTAATTCTTCGAGACTGGTATACTCATCCAGGATGAGTTCAATTATTTTCTTCTTAACCATAGATTTAGCATATCCTGCAAAATACAAAAAAATGTTATCATCCGGTAAGAATAACCGGTATACAAAGGATGTATTTTTGATAACTATATACAATTAGTTAATTACTTTCCGTTTACAGGAATATAAATACATATATGCTTATTATTTTTAAGACAAATTTCCGAGTATGCGCTTTATACCATATATGTTGATAATGGTAGTTTTGTTATCTTCCTGCCATTCTGCAAGATGGAGTAGAAGTGAAATGGTTCCGGGGAACAATGATGCGGATCTGGATAATTATGTCAGAAAATATGCTGACCTGGCTATGAGCGAGATGAGGAGGACAGGTATACCTGCCAGTGTAACATTGGCGCAGGCTGTTATTGAAAGCGATTACGGGCGGAGCAGGCTTGCACGCCAGGCCAATAACCATTTTGGTATTAAATGCCATAATGGATGGGAAGGTGGAAGGATATACCATAATGATGACAGACGCAATGAGTGTTTCAGGAAATACGGGGAAGTAATTGAGTCATATAAAGACCATTCTGATTTTCTCAGGGAGGGTTCAAGGTATAACTTCCTGTTTGGCCTCAGACAGGATGATTATAAAGGATGGGCAAGGGGATTGAAAAGAGCAGGATATGCAACAAACCCACGATATGCCAATATGTTGATTGGTATGATTGAACAAAACAATCTTCATGTCTATGATGAAATTGTTATAAGTGGCAGGGAAAAAGATGAGAATGAGATTTATGCCAGATTGGATAACATAAGCGAGACTGGTACAGGAGAGATTGAAAGTATTAAGGAAGGAGAGGACATTATTGATGATAATTTTGTTGTAAGCAGGAGTAGCAGGATACAGGTGAGAAACAGGATTGAGTATATCACAGTGAGAGAAAATGATACTTTTGAGAGCCTGGCAGAGGAATTTGAGCTTCTGAAATGGGAGATACACAGGTATAATGACCTTAATGATGATGCCAGGCTGTACGTCGGACAGATATTATACCTGCAGCCCAAGCGTAACAGGGCAGAGGCGGGGAATGATTATCATATTATAAATGAAGGTGAGACAATGTATGCCATATCCCAACAATACGGGATAAAACTTAAGACTCTTTACGAAAAAAACAGGATGGATCCCGGAATTGAACCACCCCCGGGGACTGAGCTCTGGTTACGTAAACTTAAGCCGGAGGGCCTTTGATTATTATTGTATCTTTAATATTGAAGCCATTCAGGAATTCAATTGCTGACATGAGTTTGCGCCCTTCCATCTGAAGCATCTCTATATCAATGCTGCATCCGCCTGTGCCTATTCTCAGGTAGTTTTTCCCATCGCTTCCTATTTCCCCGGGATTTAAGTGTTTATGCTTGCTAATGCATTTACATTTGCCAATTTTCACTGTATAGTCATTGCCTTCTTTTCTGAAGATTGTCCTTGCTCCCGGATGGGGATATAATCCACGGATAAAATTATAGACATCACTATTTCCCATGTCCCAGTTAATAAAACAGTCACTGCTGTGTATTTTCGGTGCCTTTTTCAGTATTTCATTGCGCTTGATAAGCCTTGCCTGATCAAAGGTTTTTACCTTACCCCTGGCAAGAGCCTTTACTGTTTTCACTACCAGTTTTGCACCTTCCCGCATAAGTTTATCGTGCAAATTGCCTGCACTGTCATCCGGAGCTATTCCAATTTTCTTTCTGAAAATTATTTTACCAGTATCAATTTTCTCATCAATAAGAAATGTAGTCAGGCCGGTTGTTTTTTCACCGTTTATGATAACATGGTTTATTGGTGCTGCTCCCCTGTAATGGGGCAGAAGGGAGGCATGCAGGTTAAAGGTACCTATTGTGGGTATCCGCCATATCTCTTCAGGCAGCTTCCGGAATGCAACCACCACGATAATATCAGGTTTGAGGTCGGTAACCTGCTTAATAAAAGATGGATCAGTAAGGTCATCAGGTTGCAGAAGGGTCAGGAGATTCTCTGATGCGTATTCAGCAACTGCTGAGCTACATTTTTTCAGGCCTCTGCCGGCAGGTTTATCCGGGTTGCTTACTACTGCCACGATGTCATAATTATTAATAAGCAGAGAACCCAGGCTGGGAACAGCAAATTCAGGTGTGCCCATGAATATTATGCGTGGTCCTGTCATCAGTAGATGAGTGTTTAAGTAACAAAGCTAAAAAAAATGAAGCAGAATCAAGGCATGATGCCTGATCTTATTATTAACAGACCATAATGCTTCTGTGGGATGTCCTATTTATTTTTACTCTTGAGATGTTTGTAGCAGCTCAGATAATGACCCATTTTGTCGGCCTTCGTCTGGAGATAGAATTCATTATGTGGATTGGGAGGAATCTCCAGTGGTATGGTTTCAACTATTTTTATACCGTATCCTTCAAGTCCGGCTCTTTTAACAGGATTATTCGATATTAGTTTTACCTTACCCAGTCCCAGTTCCCTCATAATATTTGCACCTATACCATAATCTCTTTCATCTTCACCGAATCCGAGCTCAAGATTCGCTTCAACGGTATCCATGCCCTGTTCCTGTAACTTGTAAGTGCGGATCTTATTGAATAAACCTATTCCCCTGCCTTCCTGGCTGAGGTATATAACCGCTCCCTTACCGGCTTCATCAACCATTTTCATGGCTTTATGCAGCTGCGGGCCGCAGTCGCATCGCATTGAGCCAAAAATATCACCGGTAAAGCATGAAGAATGGATTCTTACCAGTACGGTATCATCTTTAGTCCATGATCCTTTTACCAGTGCAGCATGTTCAATATTATTGCTTTGTTGCCTGAATGGTATGAAGTCGAATTCACCGTATTCCGTTGGTAAATGAACTCTTACACCTATTTCAAGAATACTCTCTTTTTCCAGCCTGTACTTTATAAGGTCGCTGATTGAGATAATTTTAATATTGAATTTCTTTGATAACTTAAGAAGGTCAGGCAGTCTCGCCATGGAACCATCATCATTCATTATTTCAACCAGTGTCCCTCCGGGGCGCAGGCCTGCCAGCCTTGTAAGATCAACGGCTGCTTCGGTATGTCCTGCACGTCTCAGCACACCTTTTGATTTTGCTTTTAGTGGGAATATATGACCGGGCCGGCCCAGATGCTCTGGCTTGGTATGTGAGTCAACCAGGGCATTTATCGTAAGACACCTGTCGTGAGCTGATATCCCTGTGCTGGTGCTGCTGCTTATAAGATCAACACTTACAGTAAATGGGGTTTCGTAAGGGGAGGTGTTCTTCCCCACCATGAGGTCAAGTTCAAGCTCCTCGCATCTTTCTTCAGGTAACGGAACACAAATAAGCCCCCTGCCATTCATTGCCATAAAATTTACTATCTCAGGGGTGGTAAGTTCAGCAGCACAAATAAAATCGCCCTCATTTTCCCGGTCTGCATCATCAACCACTATCACCAGCTTACCACGGAGAATATCTACAATTGCTTCATCTATTGTGTTAAAGGGACTGTTTGTTTCTGTATTTTTTGTCATTATGGTATAAGCCTGTTCCTGTACTTATTACAGTGCAAAAGTATTATTTGTAAACTAAATTCCATAAATAAAAATTCAAAAATGCCCTGAGTATTCATATGACTTATATCATGAAGCCCGACATTCACCACCTGCATCACTGCCTATGCTTTATTATCTGGGGGACTGGCGATAGGACCTTTCACTGGTTATCAGCCTCTTCATCTGTACTGTATGGTTTTACCAGCCTGAGTTTTATACCGATATTCTTAAAAAAGTGAGTGTAGGTTTCTTTATTCATTATAGCTGCATCAGCTGTTGCCTTATACGTAAGGAATATTCCAACACCCATTAATATCACTGTCGATTCCCACATACCAAGGGGAACGGGTGCAATACCTTCCTTGGCAACTTTTTCACCCACCAGGCTCAGGACATACCATATGACAAAGAACAATACAGCAATAACTGCTGATGTTCCCAGGCCTCCTTTCCGGATTATTGCACCCAGGGGAGCACCTATGAAAAAGAAAATCAGGCATGCTACAGCCAGGGTTATCTTTCTGTGCCACTCGGCCTTAAATTTCAATACATGTTTTAACTCTCCGTAACTTATATTGCTTTTTTCCTGAAGAAATTGAAGACCTGATCTTGCCTGGTTAAGGGAATGACTGATTACCATCTGCTGTTGTATGGGCTCAAGCGAGTTATACAGGCTGTCAGCATCAAATACCATGTATTCATAATTACTTTTGTCCTTCACTGCATCACTCCTTGGGTAATTTCTTCTTGTATAAATTTTTGATGTGATATATTCACGTACATAACCTTCCTGCCGTGAATCGAGTTTTTCACTAAGAGAATCCACAAAATACTCCAGCTGGGCCATATTCTGCATGGTCTGGTTCGATTTGAACAAATTAAGGTCTGATCGTTCAAGGTCGAAGCCACTTAGTTCAATTATCATCGTCTGTTCCCTGAACTGATCTGATCTGAACGGGTATTTCCTCATAGTGGCCGGCCTGTTTTTTTCTTCTATATCATTATAGGCATGCCCGTTATAAAGAGTAAATACCAGACCTGCCTCATCCGGTGTCATATTCATGTATCCGGAGTCTGCCATCACCAGTGATTTGTTTCCTTCCGCATCCCTGTGATCATATATGAGAACCTTTTCAAGCTTATTGGTTTCAGGATCTTTCTTACCTATCTTAATACTGAATCCATCGATGCCAGTATAGAAAGTACCAGCCTGGATATTCAGCTCTGGTCTTTTCATCTGTATATCATACATCAGGGTTTTTGCTTTCCGGTTTGCATATGGTACTACATTATTGGAGAAGAAGAATGATCCTATGCTGAGCAGGAGGATAAAGATTATCAGGGGTCTCATAATTCTCTGAAGGGATATTCCCGATGATTTTATTGCTGTGAGCTCAAAATTCTCACCCATATTACCAAAGGTCATCAGGGCAGCCAGCAGTATTGCCAGGGGTAGTGCATTAGGTACGAATACAAGTGCAAAATTTAATATTAGCTCTATCAGTACACTCAACTCCAGACCTTTACCTGCAAGGTCATCGATATACATCCACAGGAATTGCAGTACAAAAACGAACAGTACAATAAAAAAAGTAAGTATTAGAGGTCCAATAAACGATTTAAAAACCAGCCAGTCTAATTTCTTTATCATATATCATAATTCTACACTACGGCTTCAAATCTACAAAATAATAATATAATTATGCTTTCCACACTGAATGTGGAAAAGCATAAGAAAGACGCTTCATAAATCATGCCTAAAAATAGAGAGGGGGATATAATACTGTCTTTATAGGCCAAGGGCCCGTTTAAGCTCTGTTATTTGGGTGTCCCACAGGTATATAGCATCTTCCTTTTCATCTTCCTCTGCAAAATCTGTGATAAAGAGAGCCACATCACCTGTCAGTTCATCTATATCCAGTTTAAACTCAAAATACCTGTCTTCATCTTCACCTGTTTCTGCCCATTTGAAACGAACATGCTTATTTTCCCTGAGCTGTACCAGCTTGGCCCTTTGTTCTGTATTATCCCATATAAAAACATAATCGTCTCCGTCCACCTGTACATCATCTGCGAACCATTCGGCAAGACCTTCTGCAGTACTCAACCTGGAAAACAGTACTTTCGGGGAACTGTTAAGGGTATATTCGAGTTCATACTGTGATTTCATCAACGAATGATTTTACCCATAAATAAATTGATCTATTGCAATATAGAAAAAATAATATAAATAAAAAACCATATTGAAATATTGAAAGTATGTATTATATTTGCACCCGCAAACGTCGGGCATCTGGCAGTGTTACTGCCTGTCCGGAAAACGCGGCGAGATAGCTCAGATGGTTAGAGCGCAGGATTCATAATCCTGAGGTCCGGGGTTCAATTCCCCGTCTCGCTACAAGGAAATACAACCCCGGTACATTCGTACCGGGTTTTTTACTGAATAAGGGGCCATCCAAGCTAGCTTGAGTGGCCCCTTATTCAGTAAAACCTGAGCCGCGCTTTCAGCGCGGCAGGGTTGTATTTCCTTGTTAAGCACCCATGCGCGGAATCACCACGCCAGCGGCGTGGTAATTCCCGCGAAGCCAGTCAGGTCATTTACACCCTTGTTAAGCACCCCTGCGCGGAATCACGAACCGAATGAAGTGAGGTTCGTAATTCCAGCGCTTTCAGCGCGGCAGGGTTGTATTTTCTTGTTAAGCACCCCTGCGCGGAATCACGAACCGAATGAAGTGAGGTTCGTAATTCCAGCGCTTTCAGCGCGGCAGGGTTGTATTTCCTTGTTAATAATGATGATTAATTATTCTCTTTAATTCATTATTGGATTAGCTCCTAAGGGACGTGCACCAATTTACTTTACTAAATGAGTGTATATTGTAAAAAACTTTATAATTATCATGGTTGGGGCGACACATAACCACTACACATTCCTGTGGATTGCAACGAGACATTTTCAATATGCGTCAACCTTTTTATTTGTTTGTATTGCGCTACCATTATGGCTCAGAGCGACGATCTATATTCTGGGAGAGGTATTGGTGCTATTAAGGTCATTGAGAGCATTATTTGGTTTAATGGTATATGCCAAAAGGATAACAATTCTTAAATCAGCTATAAAGATCTCTGTTAAGAATTTGGTTAGTTAAGCAGCATAGATGTTATAATTATGATGCGAAAGTAAAATTATTTGTAAACCATGCTTCCATGTCATCAATATTTTCTTCTCCCCTTGCAACACTAAAAGTAAATTCAATTATCTCTGATAATTCTAATGTTGACTTTAATTCAAAATTATTCTTTATTAAAAAGACTAAAGCTGCGCCCATACCAGTCCTTTTATTACCATCATAGAAAATATGATTTGAAATTATACTAAGCATATAATACGCAGCCTTTCTATACACACCTGGGTATAATTCATATCCAAACACAGTCGCTTTTACGGCTTCTATCAAATATTCAAGACCATTATTGTTCTGGATATTGTTATTGAGAAAAAATGAACCCCCAAAACGAAGGATCATTGAAGTATTAATTCTAAGTATCTCAAATTTTGATAGGTAAATCAATGCAATGAATTAGGCAAGTGCTTCCCAGACTACTGAGTAATTGTCTAAAACCTCAGTAATAATTTCATCAGTAGTACGTTCACCAAAATTTAAGGTTGAGTCCTTAATAG